>JAABUK010003970.1_pt1 | contig 24568 bp, 31 predicted proteins | sample 5559141 | NCBI WGS metagenome assembly JAABUK01 (sample SAMN10711869, study PRJNA513367) | rock metagenome | isolation source: Antarctica rocks | place: Antarctica: Victoria Land, Pudding Butte nord | collected 2016-01-03 | reverse complement strand
CTATGCAAACTCCTGCTGTGTGGCTTGCATGCTTAATGACTATCTTTTTGCAGTCATGGGCAGGATCTGGCCTTCCACCCTCTGTGTTGTTTGCACAGAACAAATCCAACCTACTGGGTGGTGCTGCTGGACAAGCGTCATTGCAGAGCTGTGCAGCAGCCTTGACAGGCTAGCAAACAACGCTGCTAGCAAACGACGCTGCATTTGCCTGATGAGGGAGTGTCTTGTAGGTGACACACGCCAAGGAGACAGGAGTGCTCACAGAGAACCAGCAGCTGGAGTTGCAGCAAGCAAGGGATGCTGGTGCCAAACAGCAAGAGTCCATTGCCAATCTGGAGAAGCTCATGACCCAGCTCAAGGTTGACAATGAGCAGCTTATCAATAAGCACAGACTGGAAACAGAATCATCACTGAAGGAAGCTGAAGAAGCAAAGAATACCGCAGTGAAGGTACGTCATTACAGCACCACTCTTGCCAGTCATTAAAGGCAGGTTTGTGAAGCACCTGACATTGTGATACTGTGCAGGTGATAAAGTTTGACCCTTTTATGTATTTGCTTAGTATCTGACAATGTATTGCTGCGCTGTAGGCACTTGAGGCGGCTATGGATGCCAGAGTGAAGGACCTACTTGGTGACCTGTCAGAGGGCCAGAGGATTCTGGAGGTATGGTCACTACCCATATCATGACCTTGCTCATGTTCTGCATCATCTTCAGCCTTAGTTGGTGCCCAGTTGTGCAGACTGTCAATGCTCGCATCAGCAAGCATTCAGGACAGATCCACTTTTGCCGACATTTGAACAAACGGACTTGCTTTGGGTCTGCATGCGGCCAGACCCGCCATTGGTGACTTAAAATGTGTCAATCTGGTGCAGGCAACCTCCTCAAAGCTGCAGCGCAGTGAGCTGTCTGTGAATGCTGCTCAGCTTGAACTGGACAACCTAAAGGCTCATGTCAGAGAGCAAGATGATGTCATTGTTGGCCTACATGAGCAGCTGCAGGCCAACCAGGCTCTGCTTGGTACCATCTCCAGGGCTGCAAACCAGCATGTCAAGCCAATAGGTGATCCTAGCACTACACTCTTTTGCTTGAGCTGCCAGTTGGGGTGTTCAGAGAAGTATTCAGATCTGATCAAATCTTAAGGCACATTGCAATTCATGTTCTGCTGCGGTGCTGCAGGGCAATCCCCAGCTGCCAAAGAAAGCCCTTCTGGCCGCAAGAAAGGGTCGGAGACCAAGAGGAGCCCTGTGCATGAAAGCAACACAGCATCCAAGCGCACTCACAAGGTAATTAGTACTGTCCATTCAGTGCTAACTGCATACAGATGGCGTTGCAACTCTTGCCAGTCATTGAAGGCAGTTTGGCAACTGACATTACATAATCTGTGCTGTGTTGATGTAGGGCGCTGTGCCTCAGGAGGAAGATGAGCAGGCGGGCAAGGAGTACTGCCACAAGGTACTGCTTTCCAAATGCTGTGTCGTAGGCTGGTCATGCAAGCTCAACGTCTCAAGCAAGGCTGCACTGAAACAGCTGTAAATTGCCTACCAGCAACTTGAGTAGTCAGCATCAAATTACTGTCCTGAAGTTCTCGTATGTGCGAGTTGCATGCGTCAGCTACAAGGAAAAAATGGACTGCAGCATCATGTGTATTTCTCAATTGGTAGCCCTGAATGTGATTTGATGTGCTGCAGGGCAGAACCAGGAGGAGGGAGGTCCAGACAGCACCAGAGCGCAGGCGCACCAACCCACCACCTCGCTTTGCCTCTGCACAGAAGAAGTCAGAAGGAGCTCACCAGTCATCAGAGGAAGAAGATCAGGAGGCATCCAGTAATGATGGGGGTGATGATGAAGAGGAGAAGGAGAGGGTGTACCAGGTATGTGCTTCATTCAAGGCAGAAAAACTCTCGGCATGTGGGAGTACAAAGTATTACAACGTACAGATTCCATCATGGTGATTGATTTGCATTTGCATACAACACACCTGCACCTCATAAGAACCTATGCTTGATACAGTCACAGTCGTCAGCAGTACAGCCACCTTTTCCATCAGGCTTCACCTTCAGTAGCAGCTTGTCTGACTACTGACCAATTCAATGTGGTAGGCAGTTACCTCAAGACTTCTCTTGCTCAAGACAATCTGTTTTGGCCAATTGGTTTTAAGCTTGGCTTCTGAACTTTGTGGAGCTAGATTAGTGTAGAGCGAGTGGCGTCGCAGCTTATGCCCTCCTTCATTGCAGCATCAGTTCAGCAACTTCTTTGGTGCTCTAATGTCAAACGCCTTGAACATTCAGTTCTTAGTGTATGTTGTTTTCCCAATCAATGTCTGCTGACTCCCCTGGTGAGTCCTAAAGAAAAATATTAATTGATTGACCGATTGCTTGATGCTCCATGGCTGGAAGTTGTTGTCTCAATGCCTTGCCAGTTTTGGCTTCTCCTGGAGTTCATCTTGTTGTTGATCGTGCAGACTACTTACACGTCAATGCTGTCACAGTCTATCCCTGTCTGCATTGTGTGCTACTCCTTCTGCAGATGGAGAAGGAGAAGCGCAAGAGGGCTGCCTCCAGAGCCCCCAAGCAGCGTATCAACAAGAAGGGCAGGTCAGAGAAGCCTGCTGTGACACAGGGCCGCAGGTCCAAGTTCACAGCCATGAGTGCTCAGACAATGACCAGTGAGGATGATGATGGTGACACCTACCAGCACAGAAGGTTGGATGCCTTCACGTCTAACAATGCTGCTGATAACAAAGCATATCGTCTGCAAGTTCATGCCATGCAGCTTAATCCTGTTGAGTGCTGCAGGAAAGGGAGTGCGTTGGTGACTGCTGACTCTGTGAGTTGCTGCCATCTTTTGGTCTGAGAGTTCTGCTTAGCTTGTATCGAACTGTTAATTTGCTGAACGCAGGAAGGGGAGCAAGGCTGACCGCAATGTAGCCATTTCAGCCAGAGCCAAGCAGACCATCATTGCCAACAAGAGACTTCCTGCTAATGGCAAGCTGAAGATGAGGCAGGACCCCAACAGCACTGCTGCTGAAGACCTGTTTGGTCCTATTTCCCTGGACCCATATGCTTTTGCTTGAGATGACCAACACAAGACATAGGAAAACATTACTGTCATTGGTCACTTTGGTCTGTCTTGTATTTTCTGATTGATTTACAGCTGATCGGGCACTATCAAAGCGCCTTTAACTCTAAGCTAAGTTACATCACAAGACTGTATTAAAGCCTCTCATTTTGTGTTTAGCACAAAGTCGATAACTCGCTGACATGATGAAGCATTGTCATGCAGCAACTCTGTAAGCTGACCCAAGCGTGATTTGGAAGTAGTCACGCCACTGAAACGCTGCCAGTCAAGAAACATGTCCTTCACATGACCTATCAAGTATTCCAGCTTCACACTTTCCTTTGCTTGTTCATCTTTGCCTCTGCCAGCAGTCTCTAACAAACTTTTCAGATCTGCTGCAAGGAAGCTGCAGTCACCCTCTTGCATCTTGATTTCCTGAGTCAACACACCAAGCTGAGCAAAAGCAGCAATTTGTGTGCATCACGTGCCACAATCACTTGACATGATGTTCACACAGGAGGCAGAAGGCATTGCACCTGCAAAGCCTCCAGCAACAAGTTCTCCCTGGAATGCTCCATATGCCTCTTCATACGCGGCCACAAGTTGCGCATGCTGTGACTGATGCTTTCTGGGTCCAATTTGAAGGACAGCTGGATGCGCTTCTTCTGCATAGTGGCTTCCTTTGTGATGAATTCCCGCAAGATTGCCAGGCTGGACAAGTTGTCACTTCTCAACAGCAGCTCCCCTTGTTTGTAACGACTGCAAACCATCATGACATCATCAGGACTGAGTCAGCGCTTCGAGGTGCCAGCACATGGCTTTTACTTTGAGCTGCCATGTGACTTCCAGCTCATGGGCATTGAATCCTTGAACAGATACGATACAAAAATTTGCTAAGCATTGCTCCAGGCAATTTGCTTGCTGGCTGGTACCTCACTTGTGGCTACAGAGCTTTGCAAAGCCTGCTACAGGCCACAGGGGCAAAGCAGCCTTTTGTGGATGGGACTCACCACACCAGTGTGCTGTTATACACAGCACCCTGGAAGAACAACACTCCACTGTCCCCAGCAGGTGCCCTAGGAGGCACATCTGGAAGACTCGACGCAAGCCAACTGTGCACATCAGCCATGTCAAAGTTGCCTGCAGGCATAGCAAAACTCAAGATTTAAGTTACTGCCATTTGCATGCAACTTGACATGAGTCGTGTGTTAGGCATATGACATAGAACATATGGACATCATTGCACGGTCAGACCCCAGATGAAGTACACAGCCTCATCAAACAGCCTTGGGGATGTGCAGGCAAGCAGCCAGGACATTTAATTAGACACCCTGTTTCTGATGAATCCACAAGCATCCATCTGGGATTGGTTTTAGAAGCATCACCTGTAATTTGCAGCTCATTCATGGGGACACTTCCTTCCCAAGCATTCAGGCGGTGGTGCATGCACAGGGGCTTGATGACATGCACAGCTGCCTTGCACACTCTAGGGGTAGTCTGAGGCACAACAAAAGCCTGCACTGTGCCGTACTGCCCTTCCACCACATGCATCCTGATTGCCACACGGTTGGTGCTCTCCTGACACCTGCACCACATGCACTCTATATGCTTGCACCATATTACGTATGGTCCATACATATTTAGATTATAACACATTATGTTTAATTGTATTATTATATTTGGTCCATATATGGTCCACGTACATCTTCTGGCTGTATGGGCACGACGGAGTTGAGGCGAGGCAACACTGCATGGCAATGGCCATTGTGTTAAACATGCTACAGGATGCTAGCAGCTCACTGCCTTTGTTCAGACCAAATGGCATTGCAAGACTACAGCAGGGAAAAGCTGTAGTGAAAAGTGGCTTGTTCTTGACTCAGCTCATCATGATGAGCTTGTGCTTCTGCATCCCAGACATGATTCACTGACATGCAGTAGCTTGTCGCTTTGCTGAGTGAGCTGATCAGCAGCGCAGGCCGGCAGCAAATGAGGCATGCAGGCAGGAAATTCAAACAAGCAGACAAGCATGCAAGCAGAAAGGCACAGCTCTGACATGATCCATGGGATGATGCAGGGCACCTGTCACATGCAAGGGCAGGTGTGTATGTGGAGTGTGCAAGGTGTTTAGCTGGCAGACCAGCAGTTTTGGACTTGAAGAACGACAAATCACGCATTAGTACAGCACATACATTCATGTTTATAATCCAGTACAGAATATATCAGGCAGTATTACAGCACATGCATTTCATGTTATAATCCCTTTCATGCAAACCCTAGACTGTAAATATAGGCCACCCCCTTGACCTTGCTCAATAGGGGGAAGAAGAGTACCTGTAGGTAGCTAGGGTAAGGCTGGCACCGGTGGGGTCGGGGGGGCTCTTTGAGAGGATGGCTACTGGGCACTCCTCCAAATCCAGTAACACCCCTGACTGGACTGCCACGCTGAAGATGGGCCCACCTGTCTCCACAGTCAGCACATGGCACACATCTTCAACGTCCAGCACCAAGCTGTCCTGCATGCCACAACTACACTGCCTCACATTTGGCAGCAGATTGCACACATTTGGCTGCAGATTGCACATATCCAGCTGTAGATTGCACACAGCTTGCGGCGGCCATGTTCCCCATTGGTACAGCTCAGGTGCGCTGGGTGATTGATTGATTGATTGATTGATCTTCACCTGTGCCAGCCTTTGCTCTCGCATTAGCCAGGTAGGTATCAGGTATGCCTCACCCCGATTCAGAAGGCGATACATGCACTGAGTGCTTTGCCTGAAGGTGTAGAGCATGGCAGATGCCGTGAGTCTGGCAGATGTTGGTGCATGCACCTGTGGCCCAGCCTTTTCTGGTGACCTGCAACCCCAGATTCACAACCGCATGCAGCTCAACATGGATGGAATGACCTAGTTGCTGCAATGGCTGGTGTATGCAGCAAAGGTATGTCAGAACCCTTGGCGCTCACGTTCTACGCCATTCTGCGAGTCTGCACAGCTTTACTCCGTCGCGGATTTCAAATGGGCGGCGTAAACACTTTTGTAGGACATTTTGGGATGTAAAGTCTGACCTTTAGGTCAAAGTGGGAGGTGGAGGCAATGAGGTTGGCGGAGACTTGGGCAAAAGCCTGGCGCTCACACTCCACCCTCCTCTGCAGTTCTGCCACCTCAGCCTCTGCCGCTTGCACCTTGTTCACACTGCCCTCCTGCACCTCCTCAACCCCTGGGCTGTTCTGCATGGCCTGCAGGACAACTGTGAGTTATCCAGGTGAGCATGAGAAGGCGGAGACCAACTGGCTATGCCATAAAAGCTGCTGTGCCATTTTAGGCTGCTATAACAATTGACGTCTTCAGCGCAGTGAGCAATAAGACATGTTAGTACAGTGTATTGATTAACAGTTGAAACACGTTGTACTGAATAAAGTGGCAATAAGGTGTGCTGAATGAAGGATGGTCACTGCCTCATTCTTCTTTTCTTTTCTTTCTGCAGTGACTCGTGTACCTTGCTGAATTGGGTGGTGAGCCTCTTGAGGGGGGAAGCAGGGGCGCTGCTGGGCTGGTAGGAACCCACTTCTTCTTCACTGAATGCAACCACCTTGCCAGAATAGGTTTGCACCAAAACATCCTGCGTTTGTGCATGCAAAGCGGTGAGCAGAAGTGACTGAGCATGTGTGTGAAGAGCAGCACATGCGACCCTGCTGTACATCAAGGTACATCAAGCCTGTACTTGCATCTAGCACCTCAACAAATTGCAGATGGACACTGTCGCAATGGCTTTTTGCTTGGGATGTAGCAACACTAGAAGGCTTTGGCAGTGATGAGGACCATTAACGCATTTCTTTGGAGAGTAGTCAAGATGTTGAAGCACATCTCAGGTTTTTGTCACAGTGACAGTTCACACCACAGCACAATCCAGACTCCATCAGCATTCCCAGAGCATACTTCACACACTAAGGACTGTTCACTAAGATGCAATGCTGTCCTGGGCTGACTGCTGCCTTCATAAAGGATGGCTCAGCGTATTCTGCAGCCCTGAGTCCTCTATATTGAAGCTGGGTCCCAGCAACAGCAAGCCTCAACCAGTGACATACCTCTTTGATGCTGACAAGGCGCACCGCACAAAACAGAGCAGGTTGGCAGCAGTACAGTCATGGCTGACCTGCACGTTTGGGGAGGTGAAGAAGCCACCATCAATGCTGCTGATGCTTTCCTCTAGGGAAGCCTGAAAGATGAGAGCTGGCTGGTGCTGCTGGTCAAAGCCATACACCTCTAGACTGCCTGTGTCGCGCCCTATCACCACTTCATTGATGCCATCCTTGCTGAAATCGATGGCCGAGTATATTGCCTTGATTGCCCCTGTATGAAAACACATCTTGAGGTTGCGCATATGAACTGTGAGCAGTAATGCCAGGGAATCTGGTGGGGTATATGCTGTCATTCCTTTTGGTGTAATCCTGCAAGTATGCTAACATGTATGCTGCATGTACTGTTGATGCTTAAGGTGTTGTGTCATGCGCACAGCACTCGGATGGCTTACTGTACTACATTGTCAAGACAGTGTCTCAGAAGAAGTGCTCTGTACAGGCAGCACAGCCAGCTGCAGCATGAGGATCTTGAGAGCATGCATGCTGCTTTGCAGTGCACATTTGGGTCATGGTGCCTTGCTCTGGCCTGGAGTGCAGGCAGCAGTGTGCTGCCACTCATCGCCTGATTGTTCTCAGACAGGAAAACTGATCAATCACTGCAAATGCATGCAGCCATCTGTGGAGTGTCTGACAACCTCTGTGCCAAAGAGGCCTCAACCGTCAATCTTTACTCTTCTTCAGTGTGCACAACAGTGTGGTATGGCTGATCACCTTTGTGCAGGCTGGGCTTCAAAAGCCAGCCTTGCTTGACAGACTGGTGGTCCAGGAAGAGCTGACCTAGGACTCCATTGTGGGTGCCGTACAGCACCTCCTGCCGCCCTGTGCTCAGGCCTGACGTGTCATGGGAGTCTGCAATGTGCTTCACGACAGTCACAGCTCCCTCCACATTGATCTGCAGCACAGGGCACAAGCCTGGGGTGGGATATGATGTTTCCTATTGGCTGACGCTGGCTGGCGTGTAATAGTGGTAGTTAGTAGTAGTATTAGTTGGTAGTAGTAGTAGTAGTAGTAGTTAGTAATGTCAGGCCTATGTGCCTGCAAAAGACTGCACTGGACTGCATGTTGAGGCTTTTTTCTCATCTCTGTAGGGCTAGGTATGCAAAGTTTGGGACCAGTTTGACTCTGGTACTTCATTGGCATACATGGCATGCACACATTGCGCTGAGCTGGTTTGCATACATGTGCATGCTGGTGTAAGCTTGGCTGAGCTTGTTGTGCTATATGTTTGCTGGTGATGGACCACTGCACCACAGCGATGACCTTTGATGAGGCTGACAACTCTGTGACCATCTGCTGCCAGATATAAGACTGAGGCATGGTTGTGAATGCTGAACATGACAGTCAGTTTCTACTCGAGAAACAGCGTCAACACACACAGAAAGGTGCAGGGCAGAGTCTGCCGTACCTGGTGTATTAGCGTTGATCTCTCCAGTACCCGGATGGTGTAATCTTGACATCCCAGTACAACACATGGCTCAGTGTATCCTGAGCTCACGGGGGCTAGGGTGACCAACTGCATTGATGAGCAGCACATGTATCAGTGACTGTTCCATGCTGCGTTGTTCCATGACGGCATCATTGAGCATTGTGTGCTGTTAGGTAAACTCATCATTGAACATAGATTCTTGGCTCTTCAAGTAAGCAACCAGGCCTTACATCTGAGTCATTGATACGGTCAGGAGCAATGTAGAATTGCGCCTCAACATGGTTGGTCAGCTGTGTAAAGGTATACTCCCCTGTCAACCATATGCTGTTGTCACTGACGTGCAAAGTAGATATCCGTTCTGCCAAGTTGGTGTCAAAGTTATAAAACTGTTTGCCTTTCTTGGTGAAGCCTTGCACCTAAACCAGTTGCACAGTTGTCATCAACACTGCACAGGGCAGCCGCGTCAGCTGTGTTCAATTGACCTCTAACCGTTTGCCCCTGAGCAACAAAGATTTTGTCACGCTGTATTGCTTGCCCCCTCCCGAGCGTCACATGAGACACCGGTTGTCCGGTGGGCAAGGTCTTGAAGGCTGCAACGACGTCTCCCTTCTTCACCGACACGCACTGTACAACCCCTGCGGAATCGCCCACAGCAAGCTTCTGTTGTCTATTCTGACCTTGAGGTAAGACCTGCACACAGCGGCAGCTTCAGTCCTGCCGTGTTGATCTGTCACCGTGATCACACTCTGTTCGAAACACACCTTCAGGCTACCCTGTGCGGTTGCACCGGTCTGTAACACGTCAAACCTATGCAGGCTGATCTCCATGAGCCCATCCGGTGGGTTGCAATGCTGTGCTGGTATCAGCCTGTCCCGCCATAGAATGTGCACTTCAGCAGGGCCAGGGAATCAAAATGCTTTCACCTGTGCTAACATGTTCAGCCACTCACTTTGGAGAGCGGCGCCACCAAAGTCTTGCCATTCACTTTGGAGAGCGGCGCTCGTGCAAGATCATGTATACAAATGGCAATGAGAGAGTCCAGCACACTCACCGTATGCAAGCATGTAATAATGTCTTGCTACTGACGGTACTGCACTAGTGTTTGTACGATCAAGTCACTTGTATCAATCATAACATTGCCATGCAAGTACAATACTCACACCAGGACGATGGTCAAGACTGTGGACTCACAAACAGCATGGGCCGTGTGCTCATGCTGTTGTCAAATTGCTAAGCTTGTCAGTTCTACTCAATGAGTGAATACGAAAGGCTTAAAATGTAGACAGAGCACGCCCTGGACGTTTTGTACCTACATCTACCTACACAAGGTACTCCTACACAAACTACTCAAGAATGGCTACCTTATTGCGCTGCTCAAGTATCTACCGATACTTACAAAGCTGATATACAGGAGCTAGGCTCTTTGCCAGATTCCCCAGTTTTTGCCTGACTCCAGCGCCTTCCATTCCTGACTGTCAGGCTCATATTTGGCTTTGCCAATTTTCATCAACAATGACCCGTCAATCTCTGCCACATACAGGAACTTCTGTGCATGCTTGATGTAGACCTGCAAAGGAGAGCAGCAACATGTCACACATGAAGTGAAGTTTGGTGTCACAGCAGCTCACATATCAGCTTGCTGCGGCAAATTGCCCCCTTTCTATGCAGGTCAATATATTCATTGAGACGTATGTACTGTCCACAGCCAAGCACTGAGCCATGTCGCAAACAGTTAGCAGCTGTGGCAATGTGGGCAAGCAGGCAGCTCGAGGGCAATGCATGCAAGAGCCAGCACTTAAGGCTTACTAACACTTGATGTTCAAGAAATCCTACCTCGCTGCGGCAACTGATGCCAGCTTTCTGCCGCAATGCAACGAGCTTCTGGATCAAGGCCTTCTTTTTTGGCTCTAGCAGGTCATCATAGAAGAGGCAGGGGGTGCCAGGGTGGGTCATGAGGTAGACCAGGCCCTGCTCATACCCCTCTTCTGGGAAGCGCCAATGGCCTTGTGTGGACCCCTGCACACATTTCCAGGCTTGCTCTTCACCATGTCTTTGGGTTTGAACTCTGCCATTGGCCATTGACAGTGATGCTGGCTCTGTGGGAGTATTGAGCTGACACATACATGGAGGCATGCGGACAGTGCGTGAATGTAAGCAGAAAGCCACAACAGCTCATTGTAACTGTGTGATCCAATTGTGACAGGAGGCGAACGGAATGACAACACTGAGTCTGGAGAGACTTGAGGCAATGCTACAGAGGGATTGTCCTGCTGCAATACTGAGCTGGGCACGTCCCAAAGCATGTCTGTAAATCCCTGATAGGACAAAATGTAAAGACATGTTATGCTGGAGGGATGCAACCGCGTGAATGGAAGGACCACAGCAATTGACTGCTGATGTCAAAGTAAAGAAGGTATAAGAGCTGATGAAGAGGCGTACAGTGTCATGGTTCTCCAGGAAGGTGGTGGCTCTAGAGGGCCACCACCCCATGACCCCAGGGGGCCGCCCCTCCCCATCCCTCAGCCTGTTCAGCTCATCTTTCTGCACTAACAATCTTAGCAGTGGCAGCATCTGCCTTTCTAGTCAATGTGTACAGCTAGCCTGGCTGTGACATAACTCTGTATCAAACCATGCATTCACTCATCCATTCAAGACAAAAGACAGGTTGCAGAGAATGACAACTTAGTCTTTTGAGCAACGTTGCTAGGTACAATGACACATGTATACACTTTTGTAACAGACCCTTTTGTGTGCACTTACAGCATACAAAGGAGAGCACTGGCGTGTGTTGCCTGTGTTGTAGGCAGGACATGTGGACTTGAAAACGCAGGCACTGACCTCAAAGACCGCATGCAAAATTCCCTTGGTTGTGACATCAAAGGCAGTGGCAGCGCCACCAGCTGCTGTGATCCAGTCAATGGTCTGCTGTCTGTGCCTGTCTTGGTTGATTCTGGGGACGCTGCCGTCATAGTCTAGGCTGTCCCAGTACTCGCCAACCACATAATGAGGCTCTGTGGCTAGCACATACTCTCGCACAAATTGACCGCCATAGCCGCGCACAAAGTCAAACCTGCGCATGACCATGCATACCATGAGTGTGTTGATACAAAGTCAGCCACAGAAATTGCCCACTTTCTTGAGCATCTGCCACAGAAATGAAAGGTAGTCTGATCCTTACTGTGAAGTGAGACAAACAATGACTTATTAGGTGGTAGCGCGTTTTCACTATGTGTTATCAATGGGAGCAGTGTTTGCAGGTTTTTATTATTGGACAGTGAAAACACGTGGTTTACAAATATAAAAAAGAATATTTGTTATTTTGGGGAGTTCCACCCAAAATGCAAAACTAAGGGACATGACAGCCTTGTGCATACAGACAATGTGCTTATGCACATAGGCCAAAGTAAAGGAAAATAGGTGCATCAGCCATAGGCCCAAATTGTAAAGCATCAGATGATGCGGCAGCAGTGCAGCGAAGCCCTTCAGTGCACGGATGCATTGCCAAATCATGTTGCTTTTGCAATCAGGAAGTGCTGCAGCTCAGGCTAAAGGCCATGCTTCAAGCAAAGCAGTCACAGCTGCCGTGTATGCATCATGATGCTGCCAAGACGTCTGTGGGGCACACACCTCCAGCCATCAAACCCAATGTCATCTCGCAACCACTCCATCCAGTCTGTGAGATCCTTGCGGACATAGTCCTGCATGTGATCAATGTTGGGAGCAGCTGCAAACTCATCACCAGTGGCCCTGTTGCCTCGGCCTTTGAATTTGCGGTCATTCACCACAATCGCCTCTGCGTCCCACGCCATCTTGCCTCCAAACACATTCCAGATGCCGTTCTTGTCTTGCTTCTGGGCACAGCGGTGGTTGATGACAATGTCACACAGCACTTTCAGGCCCTTGCTCTGCAGCTTGGCCACACACCTGCAGTGTGCATTCAGGTATGGTGGTGCCTCTTTCTAACAATTGCCTGTCAGTGGATGACGTGTCTGTTTTATTTTATCATTTTTTGGTAAAAAGGAGTGCTGTAGGTGCTGTGGAGGCTGGCTACATGAGAGTAAATTGCATGATCACCTTGCAATGGTCGCCAGAGCTATGCATAACGTGAAGCAGGGATTGCTCAGACAGCAATTGTTGAAGATGTCCACGCACGCAAGGGGATGCAGGGCCAGATTCTCAGCAAACAACCTCTGGCTGGTGGACTGTTTGATGCATCGCAACGTCCTCTGACTGATGATTTCACTCACCTTTTGAGGTCCTCCTGAGAACCATACTTTGAGTTGAGGTTGTACAGGTCCCCAGGCATGTAGCCCTGAGGGGAAACGCTGTCAGTGGGGGGCGGCAGCCAGATGCATGTGATACCCAGATCAGCGAACTCATCAGCTTGGTCCATCAGCTTGTGGTACCACCCTTGCTTCCACGACTCCCAGTTGAAGCCCTGTGCAGCAGCTCATGAGCATTCACAATAGCTTATCTGATTGCTCATGAGCTGTAATCTTTAAGGCAACAATAGGGCTGTGGGCAGCGAGGCTGCTTTATGTGTTGTCTTGACAATGTTTGACTACACAGTTGCAGGCCAGGCTGCTGCAGCACAGACTAGGAGACCCCACGTGATGCGCACATGTCCAACATGGAGCTGCACTCTATTCCTGTTGCAGATGTATCACTCACTGTTGTGGATGTATCATACACTGTTGCAGTCAAAACTGCTGCGCTCAGCTGTACAGCACTTGCTGCAGCAGGACTGCTTGACTTGCCCAGCGCAGGCAAAGCAGATGATTGGCAGCATGTGACAGGCTGAAAACGCAATGGGAACAAGCTGCATACCTGTAGCAAGATCTCATGGCCTGACCCTTCAGCCTGCAATTCTTCTTCGCCAATCTTGGGCGGAGGTCCTGCTGCAGGCTCAAAGAGCTTTGGTCGTTTTTCAGCTTCCTCCAACTCATTGACCTGGGGCTTCATCTGTTTTTTGGGCTTCCTTTCTTTTGACTTGAGCATGCCGTGACTCTCAGCCTTGTGCTGGGCTGTGTCTTGAGCCTTGGCAGACTTTGTTGTTTCCCTGATATGCAATGCTGCCAGCTCTGCAGCTCGCTCTGCAGCAACGCTGCTCAGGAAAGACTCCCTGTCGGCTACTTCAAGCTCCTTGGCAATGGCCTCAAGCTTATCCCTTAGTTTGCTTATCTGCACATTGTAAAGCAAGTCTCAAGTTCGTACGCTCGACAGAAAACTTCACTGCCAGACTCAAATGGCTACCATTCAATCACCTCGTCGTTGCCTGCGTATGCAACAGTTCTGGATCTAAGCTGAGGTGCCCGTCTGCTCTGGCCAACTCCTGACACCTTTGTTGCACGACAAAATCTCAGACTACTGAGGTTAGTCCGAGAAAGACCTGGCAACTTATTCCACCCAGCCTGCTGCCTGCACAAGAAATAATTGCACATCAGACTCAGCAGCATTTCGCCTGCGCATCCTGCGGTGCCAGAGAGCATACTTCCAAAAAGGTCAGTGTTTAGGGGTTTTCCAACGTGATCACCTGACTAGTCGTGCTGACACAGGAGCGTTGGCGTGCCCAACTGATTCAGTCAGGTTGACTGCGCTCGGCGCACGGATCTGCATGTGAGCGTACCCAAAGAAGGCGTGGCCTCCGCTCCGCTATAAAGCTTGGCGCTTCAGATCGAGCAGTCAACAAGCTGATGAGGGTCGCCAGCTGCTTCTGAACGCGAAAGCGCTGCACACAAGCTTTCAGGTTGTCCGCGGTGGACTTCCCACAGACCTGAATGTTCTCGACGACGGCAAGAACTTCACAAAAAAGATCAAGCTTTGGCAATCAGGATGGCAGTCAATGTCTTACAGCCCCAACCGTCATGCTCGAGGCAACAACATTTGCAGCTTGTGTTTGGGGAAGCAGACTTTAACTGCTTTGCCCTCAGACGCAAGCGCACAGGCTCCAAAACTGCTTTCGCAAACCACAGGCAGCTGCAGCTTTTCAAAAAGGGACGGTGACAGACTGATGTAACCATGGCCCGTGTATCATCTGGAGTGTCCTGCTTGGTGAGGAGGTGCTTTATGCACAAAATGTGGACATGCATGACAGGTGTTCTATGATGGCAGGCAAGCAACAAGCTGCCACCATTGTGCTGCTGTAGAATAGTGAACAGTATGGGGTCTCCTTGGACCGCGCATGAGATGTTACTTCAAAGACACAATACTGAAAGTTGCTTGATGATCAATTACATAGAGTCAAGTACATATAACAGCTAGGCGTTTCAGGACTGTCTGCAGCCAGCGAGCTACCTATAGGCTCAGCTAAGACAATCACAACACTCACAATACACGGCTGAAATCGAGTACCCAGTTGGTTTCTGATCAAAACACTGAATATCAAAGTTTAGCAGTCAAATGCTTTGCCAGTAAGTCAGGCTCCTTGCTCACACTCTAACCCACAGGCTACTTGCAATAACAGCTCTCAGTACATACAGCTATAGATCTGTAAATTTTATTGAGGGGGCCAAAAGACACGGCTGAAATCCTTGACAACTTGCAACTCTGCAGCCAAAACTTGAAACAATCCAGGGTGGCAACCTCAAAATAAGCAGAGGACGACAAACTAGGGAGAGGTAAGCTGCCACAAAAACTGAAGTGCATCAAAATTGTCTGTTTCCCTACACCTTTGCTTCAAAATTGCAGCTTACTGCACGGAATGTACTTAAGTACTAAGGAGTCATAGTAACGCCTCAGCTCAGCATCAGGACGTTGACCCTGACAACTTGGTTGACCAGAGCCCTGAATTGCCTGCCAACACACAGCACATTCGCGTCATGCATAAAATGTCATTCAGCACCACAAACAGCTGTGCAGACATACATGCACACATGCTGAACACCTGACTCGACGTCATCTCAAACAGCAGATGGCATGTGGCATGAATGTGTAAGCACAGCAATTCACCAAGAACTGCTGATCCAGCTGCATCGTGCTCACCTGAAATTTGCGCAACCATGGCATCATGGCAAGGTCCATGCTGTTCAGGAATTCAGAGTAGGCATCACCAGGGCGTGTCAACGCCAGAAAATTGCAGTACCGCAAGACAAACTGCAAATCAAATATCACTCCATCACATCTGCCATGTGCTGTGAACAGTAGGCAGTCAAAGGGTTGGCAAATGCACATGACACAACAAGGCATGTTGGAACAGCAAGCAAGCACACAAGATTGATGCATGTGATGCAAGAAAGCTGATTGGCTGTTGTCGTTTGACAGGAAGTGCCGATATGCATTGCCAAACAGAATGCGTGCGTGCATGTGTGTATAAATGTCATGCAGTGCATCAAAGCTGCCTGCTTCCTCAGTCAGCACTAGTGCATGCACCAGCCTATAACAGCTCTCGGTGCTTCAAAACCAGTACACAGCAAAGTCAAAATGAAAAGTGATAGGATGAAGGAGAGGATTGAGGGTGCGCACTGAGAGTCAGCAAACCTCACCCGAGCAACAGGAGGAAGTGCTGTTTTGTTTTTCAGCAATACCAGGTATAGGTACTCATACGCGCTCCAAGACATGTAAAGCGCAGCCAGACCACAATTGGGCTGGTATATGCCGTTTGCGCTGCTGTACAGGCGGCGCCGCCGGTCTGGATTGACAGAGAAAAAGTGGGAGCAAGTGATGCTGGTGGAGAAGCGACAGCCTACAGGGAAGCTTTCAGAAGAGACTGCCCACTCTGGCTGCCCTCCAAAGCTGCAGCACACTACAGTGCATCAGCCTGACACCAAAAGTAATTGTGAGTGTATGCAACTTGATGCGTGGTTCAGAGCGCAAGCTAGCATTGCTTCGAGCTGCAAGTATAAGACCATGAGTTCCACACCTCAAGGTAGCCAGTCCAGAATCTCATCAAAGAGAGACAAAGTAATCTACAGTAATCTACATGACGCAATATTGCTTTCAAAGCAGAGGCAAATTGACGTGAACTAGCCTCTGGCAACATCATGCAATTGCAAGCAGCATTGCAGGGAATTGTACCTGGGGAGTGCCATAATTCTGCCCAACCCATGTATCAAGCCAACCAGATGGAACCAGTCTTGGTGAGGGCTGGCGCGCCTGCAAAGCTCGGCAGTCTGCATTGCATGCTCAACAGCTGACACGTGCTGGTCATCTACCAAATGTGCATGACCAGCACGCTGTCTGTGTGAGCTGTCCACCAGGTGCAAAGCCTCCCAGATACCAAGCTTGCCTTTGTCCAGACGCCCAAAGGAAGCTGCCTGCGGGTAATTACATGCAATATTACTGCCGACCTCAAATTGTGAAGCCCAACAGCAGCCCGTCATGCACTGAGCCAATAGCATGGTATGGGCAGTTTGAGGTCAACCAAAGTGAGTCGGGGCTTGTGCACGCTGTGCAGAAGAGCTGGAAGCTTGGACAGCATGTATTGCAACAGGCATGACAAGGCAATAACTTGCAATGCAGATCATCACGCCCTTCATAGTTGGCATTGATGCAGTTGCAGAGTGCACACACCTGGCGGTGTACATACTCCACAGTTTGACGGGCATGATTCAGCCTGAAAGCCATTTCTTTCTGAGCTTGCTGCTCTGACAGCTCACTTCCAGCATGTGGCATTCTTGGAGTGGTAGCAACTGGCAGACAAGCATCCCTCTGCACGCAGCATTCTGACTTTCTGCTGCCGCCTGTAATGGCAAGACTAGCTGTAGTCGTATAGGCAATTTGAATCAACAAGAGATTGGGCAACAGGCAACACCTGACTGCCTTTTGTGTCATCATCTGAAAGTGTTTTGTGTTTTTTGAAACCGTGAGGGATTGCTGTATTGCCAAAACCACTAGGTGAGGACATCTTTGAGCGCATTGATGCTGTTGGGTGCGTTACGCATAACTTGCTGACGGAGCCAGAGTCACCACAGCAGTCCACATCAACAGCAACATCTGCATCTGATTCCTGTGCATATTGCCAACATGAACTGGCCCGAGCTACGCTGCTTGATTGAATTGGCCAAGGCAAAGTGCAGTTGCCTGGTTGCTGAACAGGATGAAAAGCTGGTCTCCGAGTCTGCACACTGCCTTTTTGTTGCAAGCTGTTCCTGCATTGGTTCTGGCAGTCTGCGATACTGCTTGTACGCTCTCCATTGCAGCCCCTGTGCAGAAAACTCTCACGCAGACAAGGGTCTACCAAAATCGACGGTGCGTGTGTATCCAGTTGGTCTTCGGTGCTGGGATGCTGGGAAAAAGGCTGGCACTTTTTCTTTACACTCGTAGAAGGAGGTTGTGTATGCTCAGGCGTTGCATCGAATGCACTGCTTTTGTGCACTGTCAGGCTTGCGTTTGACCAGGGTGTCCCGGGCCCCTCATAATCTGCACAACACACATTGTTGAGCTAAGCCCGGGTCGGATATAGCACGCAATGCCAATTACAGCCACCTTACTAGGCAACCGCGTGACTGCAACAGTCAAGAGTAAAGCTAGAAACATGCACCTGCCGGGGTGCACATCGAAATGCTGCGCCTCATTTCGCCAACGGGTCGCACAGGTATAATCTGCCATTCCACAGTGTCAGTTCTACGACGCGGCCTGCGTCAGCTGTTAGAAGTGGTCGTGCGTGAACCAGCAAGGATTACAGACACTGAGATTGAGAAATTGAGTCAGATTAGTCAATTGGGGCATGTGGGCCTCCCATGATGCCTGCGTCCGTAAGCAGTACAAGCGCCGCGATGCACAGCAGGATTGAGAGACCTGTGTACTTTGCATTTATCAACTTGCATTGCTGCATGAAAGTCGTCAGCGTCTTGCATATTGGTCGCATGGACGCACTTGCTCTGAGTGCTTGAATGTGTGGGGGCTCAGATCAGCAGCCCTGCTGTCCTGCCAAGAAGTATCAGGTGCCGTCATGAGTGCCAACCTCAGTCAGATCGATTCAAGCATCGAGCAGCTGCTTCTACAATTGAATCAGGAGGGACTGCTGGACGACCAGTTTTCTCAGCTGCGACAACTGCAAGACGAGAGTAACCCCGACTTTGTACAAGAAGTGGTGGAACTCTATTTTGAGGACTCCGCCACAAAGCTGGATAAGCTGAAAGTCAAGCTACAAGATGCCAGCCCAGACTACAATACCATTGACCAGCTGGTTCACCAGTTCAAGGGGAGCAGCTCTAGTTTTGGCGCTCAAGCCATTGCCCAAGCTTGTGGCAAGTTCAGGGAGCTATGTCAGCAGCAGAATAGTGCTGAATGCCAAAGTTTGCTGCAGCAAATCTCTGTGAGCTTCCATGCACTGAAAAGCAAACTAGATATATTTCTGCAACTGGAGAAGCAGAGAAAACAGCTGGGAGTGTATTCTTGATGTGGGCTCACTGCACCATTGATTGTACATTATCAATAGACTAGTGTAGTATGCATGCACATCATGAACTTCAAGTACTAGCAGAGATCTGGCAATATGCTCCTGGTCACACGCTATTTGCTGTGATTTAGTCGAAGTAGGGTACTGGAACTGTTGTGTGGGTTGAGATTTTCCACATGGCTGCTGCGTAGTTGGCCTAACTGCATCTGTGGATTTCTGACACCTGTACACGTCTGGCATTTGTTTACTTTTCCTGCTAACTCTAAAACAGATTTGCATGTTTTGAGTTTACAGTAGTCAGTTGTCTTCTCTTGTGCATTGGAAGTAAAGGTTTAATAGGACACACCTATGTCGCAGCAATGAATGGCAGACTCTAGGGTCATTCTGCCTTACACCCTTTCATTCAAAAGATAACGGTGTGATTACTGGTACAATTTTCACAAAGTCACAGCGTGCTTGTGGCTGGATATCAGGACTGTCAGCCTTAAAATAACAGTCAGCAACGGATGCCACAAACGTTTTTCAGCAGCTTTCAAAGTCAGCAGCTCTACTAACTATGACTGTAACTACTTCTAAGCATAGCCTTCGAGATGCATTGCAGCGTTGCCTGACACAGCTTTGTATGATCACAAAATATACCTGAGTCAGACACAACATCTCTGTGCCTGACACTGCATCTCTGTAATCCAGGCATACCACCACCCAGAAGACGCTCTTGTTCACCCCTAGTCAACAAGGCTGGTGATGGGTTGTAAGATTGTGACAAATTGGTAGGAGAGTCGAACCTTGACACGAGTCAGGTTGCAACATGCCGCATGGCAAGGCAGCACTTTGCACTGTAGTTCATGCAGCTGTTGGCTGATCAGCCTTGAAGGTGTGGGCGTTGCTTAGAGCAAACGATGGGTAATCATGCCTGGTCCACTCACGTTTGCTTCCTGAGGTGTACACTAGTCCAACAAATAGGCAGCAAGTTGGGCCCGCATGTGATCCCTGTGGCTTGCATGTGCATCAGGAGTAGCAGATGGCCTGCCTGCCTGGTGATCATTGTTTGTGACTGCAACAGCTTGCATTGCTGCATCAGCAATCTGGTGGGCATTCTGCTGTATGCATGGAGGTAACAGCGTTGCATCTAGCAGACTTCCTCTGTGACTAACATCTTTGTCATGGCTGAGGGCTGCTTTGCTAGCTGCATTTGTAGCGACTATTTGGAATCTACAGCTATGGCAGCAACTGCTGCTGAGGCGCGCCTGTTCCAACCTGTCCTTGCTGTCTTCATGTGCCTGCAAGCCGAGGCAGCACAAGAAGTGAGCTATACTTTGTCTGGGAACTCAGTGGTCAAGCGCCCCGTGCACCTCAGTTTCAATATTTGTTGCATGTCCGATGCCCATTTCCTTTTCAGCGCTGCACAAATGGCTCATTGACAACAGCTGAAGAAACAAAAGAGTGGGTCAGCTCACACAGCATGTCAACATGTACGTAGTGGCACACAATGCTAGGCATGGTGCCACAAACAAAGGTCAACAGCAAGCATAGCACTGATTGCCAGGCGCTCTGCCAATGCATGTAGCTGCCATTTACATAAAGTGCCAGCACATGCTGCTGCAGGCAAAAGTGAAGGCATCGTACAGCAGACTGGCAAGCTTCCTGAATCTCTGCATCTGTCAAGGGGGAGCTGCAGATGGGGCACAGCACATCAAGGGCAGCTGGCTGCTGCCCTGCACGTTGAGCTGTGCTGCCCCGTGTAGATTCATTCCATGGGAAAGCCTGCGTTGCATGAGCTCTTTGCCAGCCAGCATAGGCATGAAGGACACTCAAACAGCTTGATGTGTACTGCTTGCACGATGCCTGACACATGCTAAAGGATGGGTAGGCATGCATGTATGACCTGCAGCTGTGGATTAGCCAGGCCTGTGTCATTCATGTGTGAAGTGCAAATGGCGCCTCTTTGCTTAGCCATGTCAGAACTTGCATTTGTAACACTGCAAGAAGAACAGAGTCCCTGTGGCTCAGTGGACACAGAAGTGTTTTGGAAGTGGTGGTGCAGATCCTGTATAAAGCAGGTGCATGGTCCTTACACAGCGCTACATCTAGCGCCTTTCACATTGAGGGGCACCAGACGCACACAGCTTTGGTGCCTCAGCCTGCCACTGCAAGAACTGTTGCTTACATTCTACAGACTTCGATGCGCATGTCTATGCATTGCCATTCTGGCGAACTTTGTGCAACGGCGTTTGAGGTGCACTCTGTGTTGATGGGTACAAAGCAGCACATACCTTTAATTTGCAAGCTGTTCTCAAGATTGTACTGACACTGGAAGGCACATTGGCTTGCAGGCGTGCCACAAACTGCTCTGAAAGAGTGTTGATGGAGGTTTTGCCAGAAGCAGGGCTGTACAAAGGAGCTGCTACGGGCAGCCCCTGGAAGTGACAGAGCATTGCTAGTTCCCTCATGCCAACTTCACGCACTGGCTGAATCACAGTGGGTGATTTTGAGCCATGTCTGCACAGACAAGAGCACTTACAAAGCTCGGCAACGCCAGATATGTCATGGCAAGTTGCCGGTGGTGTTTGTGATACCGTTCAGTTGCTTTGCAATACAAGTATGTGGCTTGCATTGCATGTTCACAATAGCTATGGATAGATTGAGACATCGTGCATCAGGCAATCTTAGAGAGTTTGCCATGCGAAAAGACAGGCCAGGCCATTTGCACCTCAAGAACAAGCTCTAGATTCCAAACAACAAGCCGATAGACAAGTGATCACACAGCTCACGCATACAGATAGCTTAGACAAGTGACAATACATGTTACCAAGATGTTGGCTGAGTATCACATCAGAGACAATGCAGGCAAAAGCTTGACACCAGAACTAGATGCTGACCGTGAATCTGTGAAGTGTATGGCGCCAGGCAAGGCATAGCCGCTGCCCTTGGCAGACATGGCAACTGCGCGCACTGCCATGCGTGTTGCGCTTGTGCCTATAGCAACTTTGTTGCAGCTGAGCTGTGCTGCGGCCCTGAGCAGAAGAGCCTTCCTCAAAGCTGCTATGAGATCTTCTTTGCCTGTCACATCTGACACTGCCTGCATTGCACGTTAGCCTAATTCAGACAATTGGCCTCCACAGTCTCCTGAGTCTAAAGCTTGACATTCTGGCAAGGTTGCTGTACTGATACTGGCTGGCTGCAAATGCACATGTGTTCAGCAATCCCTGGCATTGCCTTTGTTGGCAAGCAAAGTGTGTGCAATGACTATTTGCACCAGCAATTCGGCTACACGCAGGCAACTTGATGCCAACACATCACTGTGCTGCATTGGTCTGCTCATAGAATTGTGAGGCTTGCTAAATTTAGCAATAAACAAGTGATTCTGCTCAGGGTTGCAGCTGCTCACCTGTAGCAGGCGGTGCAGATCTGATTGCAGGTGATGCAAGCTTGGGCATCCAGATGTCTCAGTTAGGATTGGCTCGCAGACAGGCAGGAAGATTGCCTCCAATGGAATAACATGCAAAGGAATCCCTGCCTTATGGCAGCTGTCAACCAGTTGTTGTGGAGCTTTGCTGTCACTGCTTTGTGTTGACGCAACCATCGCTGCCTCAACTACATGTACAGCTTTGAGATCAAAGGCAACCTGACCCCTTTCCAGTCTTTCTCGGTCTCTGTTGTGCATCTGCTTGAGAAAATACAGCATAGCCTGTGATGCTGCACCTGTAGTGTGACAGATTGCGTTGATGGCAGCTGTTGCATGAAAAGGCTGGGATAACAGGCAACGCATTCAGTGAGACTCACCTCCAGACAGAGCAATCAGGACGTTGTCGCCAGGTTCTATGCTACTGCTACCCCTCACGCCGCCCCGCACCTGTACCTCAGCAACCCAGGTTGCAGGGCAGCACAATATATGATTTTCAAGATCTGGCCAGGCTACAGAGGCTTCGAATGTGCACCTTACTAACCAAGCCATCACAAAGGCAACCCCGACAAAGAGGTTCTCGCTGCCTTGCTGCTACCTGCAGCAGGCGCAAATCTGTTGCTGCAGATAGCCATGTGAAGTGACCAGACTATCAGTCAACACACCTCAGCTGGCTTGCACTTGCATTTCATGCAGACTGGCCGCTTCCTCTTGTCCTGAGAAGCAGTGTCACCATCTTCTGCTGGCCCCGTGTCCGCTGTGTCGCTGCGACTGGTCATCCTGCTTCAGACTGATTAAAGTATCGACGTTGTGCAGACGGCTATGCGAACAGCAGCAGTCGGTTGGCAACCGGCAGAGGAGAAGGGTCTAATGCTTGGTGAGGCGCTTGCGCCCAACAAGCTGCCACTGCAACGTAAACCTGGTCACTGTCAACGGCGTACACCCTGCCACCCACCAAAGAGGAAAATACAGCAAAGAGAGCTTGCGATGCGTTGGCCAGCCAACAGGTCTGATGACACTGGTGTGAACTCAAACAAGGCAACAAAGGAATTTGGCTCAAGTGCGTGGTCATCATCATGTAAATTTCAGAAGGGGCGGGGGGGTGTGGGCACCATGCGGTCACCATTTGGCAAATTGACCCTAATCTACCATTTTCGGTATATCGCAGGCCAGTAGGACTTTGGCACTTGGACGAATTTTTGACATTCGCAGCACTCCGTCACTTTCGTGAACATTGCGCCCGGCGATGCCACTGCAAGACGCTGCGCTTTTGCCTGAGTGTTGCCTTGAGTTTGTTCTTCCATTTGGCGTCCGCGCGGCGAGCTCGTTGCGCCCGATGTGACATGTCTTGACTTGGCCCTGCACTGATCACCCTCAGACTCTGCTTGCTTAGCGCAATACGACGGGCAACTAGTTGGCACAGGCACAAATACAACGAGTGAGTCTAACCACGCCTGGCATGAGTCAGAATACCGCTCAGGCGAACCACTCAGACCAGTTTTGGTTGACATGGTAAGGCAGTTCATAGAAGCCAAGCACCTTGCTGTGATGTCTGCCTGATAGCGTATTGCTTTACACCAGTCCGAGCAGTCCAAGCTTATCTGATGTGCTGGTCCTACACTATCACCAGCATTGGGTGGTTACAGATTTTCAGTGGTCAACAGAGGCGCTGACACTCTTGCAAGTAAGCAACATCCAGTTCCTCCAACAAGGCATATCACCATCAGAGGTTTTCAGGGCACAAGCACAACAGGTTTCAGGCACCTCACCAAGAGCAGGGTCAAGAGAATCAGCAAGCACATGATTCAGTCAAAGTGTTCTTTAATGACAGCAGTGTTGCAAACAGAAGGCTTGCCAACGTTGTCTAAGAAAGTCACGCTTGACACTGAACTACACTCTGTTGTTGTTCACAATCATGCTCAAGCCTACCATTTGGTCAACAAAGTCTACCATCACCAAGCTGTTGTTTGACCAGCTGCTGTGGCCCCTTGCTGTGAGCTGATCAATCGGCTACTGATGATGCAGCGTCTTGTGCCTGAGCAGTGTGGCTGTGCTGCTACTGAATGACAGCCTTGTGTACAGCTGTTCCTGCTGTAAGAGGCTTTCTGGTCTAAGTTCTGTCCTGACTGCTGCCGACAGAAGTTGCTATGCTTCTGATGTCATGCATGTCAAGATGATCCATGCTATGCTTGTCTGACTCCAG
>JAABUK010003969.1_pt1 | contig 24569 bp, 20 predicted proteins | sample 5559141 | NCBI WGS metagenome assembly JAABUK01 (sample SAMN10711869, study PRJNA513367) | rock metagenome | isolation source: Antarctica rocks | place: Antarctica: Victoria Land, Pudding Butte nord | collected 2016-01-03 | reverse complement strand
TCCTACAGAATTAAATAATGCCACTGGTGAGGAGTTACGTAAATTAGGTAATGAATTTGGTGCCACAACAGGCCGGCCGCGTCGTTGTGGATGGATAGACCTTGTTGCTTTAAAATTTGCCTGTATGATCAATGGTGTTACAAAGCTAATAATGACAAAAGCTGATGTTTTAGATTCATTTAGTGAATTAAATGTATGTACAGGGTATAAAATTGATGGACAAATTACCCAAATTGTTCCATTTCAAATGACCAGGCATAAGATTGAACCTGTACTGGAAATACTGGCTGGCTGGAACCAAAACACAACTTCTGTTAAATCAGCAGGAGAGTTACCAGCGACAATGAACGAATATGTTGATTTTATTAATAAATATATTGGCATAAATATTTCACACATTTCTAATGGTCCAGAAAGGGATCAATTAGTGCTACTATAAAATCATAAATAACTAATAAAAAATTTGGCGAATTAAAAACTTCGCTGAAATTTTACACTAAATCCTATTGGAATATGGCATCATCAAAATCTAATAAGGAAAAGAAGCCATCAAAGAAAACTTCTCCTGCAGTAAATGAAGATTCTCCTAAAAAAGCAACTTCTAAATCCAAAAAACAATTGGAGGATGAAGAAGATGGGGAGGATGAAATTGATTCTTCAAAAGCAGCAAAAAAATCAGTAAAAGGTTCGTCTAAAAAAGACGATGATAGTGATGAAGACGATGATGATGTAGACGAAGTTGAAGATGACTGGGAAAAAGTAGAAGAAGACGAAAACTGGGATCCCGACTTTGATGAATTCGATCTTCCTAAATCCAAAACAAAGAAAAGCAGCCCTGGAACAGGTATTCCTAAGAAAAAAGGAAAAGGAGCCGCCGATGATGATGATCTCGGCCTTGATGAGGATATCAAAGAAATGGATCTATTTAGTGATTCTGGGTTTGATGATGATGAGGATGATTTTTAATATTTCGACCGTACTCTTAATTAATATTGTCGTAATAAACGATGTTATTTCAAACTTATACCTATAACTTTTTAGCTAAGATATCTGTAGGTGTAAGAGCATTATTAAGTAAAAATTGAATTGACTCGCTTAATATCTGGTATTTACGAGTATTAAATACATCCATCTTATCTGAAGGCAATTTTAGCTGGTAACTGTTCTTTGCACTAGCCATTACCTTATCAAATCCAGGATTGTAGCGATTAAAACTACCAATGTCCATAGTAAGATTTTTAGCAATTACTATAGAATGATACTTCCCTGTGATGGTTTGTTCTTTAGCATTTGCTGCTTCCGCTTCACTAATTTCACGGTTAGCGGCATATCCTCCTTTAACTCCATAATGATCACTCGATTCCGCACGTGTTAAGGTGGTTAATCCTCCCTGACCTTCAAATATATAATGCGTTCCAATAAATTTTTTGACATGGTTTCTTGACTCTGCAGGCAGATAGTATTGAATATCCCAGAAATTGCGACTACCTGTTTTACGAATTGCTTTAAGAACGTTTCCTGGTCCACCATTATAAGCTGCTATAACTAATAGCCAATCTCCAAACTGTGTGTATAACTCTGATAGATATTTAGCCGCTGCCTGCGTACTTTTAATATAATTGGTCCTTTCATCAAGATAACGAGATACTTTTAAACCCATTCTTATAGCAGTAGCTGGCATAAACTGCCATGGGCCAACAGCGCCCGCAAAGGAGATTGATGAAGGATTAAGTCTGGATTCTATTACGGCAATGTATTTTAATTCCCTGGGAAGATCATTTTGAAGGAAAACATCATCCATCATGTTAAAAAACGGTTTTCCCCACACTTTCATTTTAGTAAGGTCATTGCCATACTTTTCAATATAATCCTTAACAAAGCTAACAGCTCTTGGATTTAAGCGTGGCCCCCCAATAGTAACTAATTCAGAAGCATCTGATTCAAAAAGATTTTTAAAATTGTATGCAGGGTCATCAGTTATCTTTTTGGTATCACCTATCAGGTGGTAATGGGAAGGCTCTTTCTTATTAGAAGAATCAACCGGTTGTAATACAGTTTCCTTTGCTATTGGTATTTGAGCTATAATATATTGTGAAAATGGTAAGCCTAATATGGTTAACAATAAAAGTTTTTTCATTACCTCGATTTAAGTACATAAAAAATGCCGATTAAGAGTTAGATTGACCTTATTGCTCCAACAATTGAAATGAGAGCTGAAGTAAAGATAGCTCAGAAAACCGATTTGTCATGATCTGAAGGCCAAAAGGCATGCCATTTGAATGTTTGAAGAGAGGAATTGAGATAGCAGGTATTCCCACCAGGTTGGCATAAACAGTATAAATATCTGCTAAATACATCTCAATTGGATCATCGGTTTTTTCACCAAATTTGAAAGCGGGAGAAGGAACTGTTGGAAGAATTATAGCATCGAAATCCTTGAAAATCAGTTCTGTTTTAGTAACGAGTTGACGTCTTACCCGTTGAGCCTGGGTAAAATAAGCATCGTAATATCCGGTACTTAATACAAATGTGCCGAGCATAATCCGTCTTTTAACTTCGCGACCAAATCCTTCTGACCGGTTACGCATGTAAAATTCTGTTAAATCAGTAATATGCGCTGATGCACGGTAACCATATTTTACACCATCAAAGCGGGATAAATTAGAAGAAGCTTCTGCGGTAGTTAACACATAATAAGTAGGAACAATATAGTCAAGGTATTTAAAATCAACTCCGGTTACTTCATATCCTTTTTCTTTAAGCTCTTTTATGTACAAAGTAATTCTATCAGCCATTTCTGTATCAAGTCCCGGATGATTCAAAGCATCTTTGAAGTAAGCAATCCTCATTTTCTCTTCCGGAAGAGAATTATTATTAAATTTTTCAGGCAGCAGGTTTGAGGTTGTACTATCATAATCATCACCACCTGCAATGATTTCTAAAACAATGGCAACATCCGGAATATTAGACCCAAAAATGCCAACCTGGTCAAAAGAAGAAGCGTAAGCAATCAATCCATATCTTGAGATGCGGCCATAAGTAGGTTTCAAGCCTATGATACCGCAAAAATCAGCAGGCTGCCTTACTGACCCACCGGTGTCGCTACCTATGGATACCATACAAAGACCAGCTTGAACAGCAACTGCAGAACCACCCGAAGATCCACCCGGCACACGGGTTTCATCCTGTGCATTAAGGACGTTGCCATAAATAGAATTCTCATTGGAAGACCCCATGGCAAATTCATCACAATTAAGAGTGCCGATAATGATGGCCTCTTCTGATAATAATTTTTCTACAACAGTGGAATTGTAAGTAGCGGTAAACCCTTGTAAAATGGCAGAAGAAGCGGAGACTTTATGGTCTTTATAACAAAGGATATCTTTGATGCCTATTACAACCCCATGAAGTTTTCCAATGGGCATTCCAGAACTGCGAAGATTATCCAGTTCAGCTGCTTTTACAAGGGCTTCTTCAGCAAAGACCTCCACAAAAGCATTTAAATGACGAGATCTTTTAATACACTCTAAATAATACTGAATGGAGCTTACACAATTGATAGCTCCATTCAATAAAGCATTCTGATAGTCTTGTATTGAGTGGTACGAGAACAAAGGGCTATTTCAAGCCGAAAGGCTTATAACACGTTTAGTGATGTGTAGTAGTGGTAGTTGAAGCTGGAGAAGAAACTTCTTTTTCTTTCATACCTTCTTCTAATTCTTTTGTCACATTGCTTTTAGCATCGTTAAACTCGCGCATCCCTCGGCCAAGGCCACGCATTAATTCAGGAATTTTTTTACCTCCGAACAACAACAAAACAACTACCAGAATGATTACTAATTCACCGCCACCAGGCATTGACATTAGTAACAGCGGATTTAAATTTGATAATACCATAAATGTAATTTTAATCTTTAAAAAACAAAGTTATACCTTTTGCAACAAACGTAAATTTCAATATCAAATTATATACGGCATAACTACCAAAATAGGTTTATACCTACAATAAAAAAGCGTTCTGAGTTAGAACGCTTTTTTTTATAACTTATGCTACTTATTGAATAGTAGCTCTTTTCTTTTCTTTAATACGGGCACTTTTACCACTTCTTTCACGGAGGAAATACAATTTAGCACGACGCACTCTTCCTGACTTATTCAATTCTATAGACTCAATATTTGGAGAAAAAATCGGAAAAGTTCTTTCAACTCCTACACCATCTGATACTTTACGCACTGTAAAGCTGGCGGTGAATCCATTTCCCTGGCGTTTTATCACATCGCCTTTAAAAGACTGGATCCTTTCTTTATTACCTTCAACAATTTTGTAATTAACGGATATATTGTCTCCGGCTTTAAAAGCAGGAAATTGTTTCTTGGTACTCAGCTGCTCATGAACAAAATCAATGGCGTTCATATCTTATATATTTAAGGACGGCAAAGTTAAAGTGGTTACCTATACTTTCCAAAAATTAAATGTGATCAGCAGTCAGCTATCAGAAAATGTTACGAATTCATTTGTTAACTATTTAAAGACCACGTGTTAATTGTAAGTGCTATCCGCATTAAGTATAAAGAGGAAATATAAAGCAGATTAATTTCCTCCTGAAAGCTGACGGCTACTAGCTGATTACCTCGCAACATTTACCGCTCTTTTTTCACGTATAACAGTAACCTTAATCTGGCCCGGATAAGTCATTTCCGTTTGGATCTTTTGTGCAATTTCAAAACTTAACTTATCACTGTCGTTATCAGTTACTCTTTCGGCTTCAACGATCACTCTAAGCTCACGCCCCGCTTGTATGGCATAAGCTTTTTCAACTCCCGGATATGCCATTGCAAGATTTTCAAGATCTTTAATACGCTGCAGGTATTGCTGCATGATTTCCCGGCGTGCTCCCGGACGGGCTCCTGAAATAGAGTCACATGCCTGTACAACCGGAGAGATCACATATTGCATTTCAACTTCATCATGGTGCGCACCAATCGCATTCACAACGGCAGGGTTTTCTCCATATTTTTCAGCCAGCTTCATACCAAGCAAAGCATGACTCAGTTCAGTCTCTTCATCAGGAACCTTACCAATATCATGTAATAATCCGGCCCGTTTAGCGAGCTTAGGGTTCATTCCAAGTTCCGCAGCCATAATACCGCAAAGATTAGCAACTTCCCTGCTATGCATCAATAAATTCTGACCATAAGAAGACCGAAAGCGCATTTTACCCACAATTCGTACCAGTTCTTTATGCAAACCATGCACACCTAATTCAATCACTGTTCTTTCACCAATCTCCATAATCTGCTCTTCAATCTGCCTGCGGGTTTTTTCTACGATCTCTTCTATACGGGCTGGGTGAATACGGCCATCGGAAACCAGCCGCTGCAAAGATAAACGTGCAATTTCACGACGTAATGGATCAAAGGAGGAAAGAATGATAGCTTCAGGAGTATCATCAACGATCAAATCTACGCCCGTTGCCGCTTCCAGCGCGCGGATATTGCGCCCTTCACGGCCAATAATCTGGCCTTTAATTTCATCACTTTCCAGATTAAATACTGTTATGGAATTTTCAATGGCCTGTTCAGCTGCAGTACGCTGAATAGTCTGGATAACAATCTTCCGGGCTTCTTTATTGGCCTTTTGTCTGGCATCATCTACAATTTCCTGTTGAATGGCAAGGGCCTGGGCGTGTGCTTCCTGTTTTAAACTTTCTACCAGCTGGGTTTTTGCTTCTTCTGCTGTTAACCCGGCTACTTTCTCAAGGCGGCGGATATGCTCTTCCTGGTGCTTCTCTAATTCGTTACGTTTAACGCTTACAACTTCAATTTGTTTATTAAGGTTCTCCTTAATACTATCATTGTCTTTCATTTGCTTGTCAAGGGCAAGCTCTTTTTGACTTACAGTAACCTCTTTTTGTTTAATGCGATTTTCCGAATCGCTGATCTTCCGGTTTTTTTCCAGCATTTCCCGATCGCTTTCAGCTTTTAACTGTACAAATCGTTCTTTTGCTTCCAATAATTTTTCCTTTTTTAAGGTTTCAGCATTTGTTTGCGCGTCAGAAAGAATTTTTTGAGCTTGCAATTCGGCTTCTTCCAGTTTTTTTTGGGTGTCTTTAGCGTATATTAGTTTACCAGCTATAAATATTCCTACTAGTAAAGCAACTATTCCGGTTATTAAGATATAAATGAGGGTTGAATTCATTGAAATGATTTTTATTACTGTTTACATTTTGATAATATGTTCTCTCTAAGCTCATAACTTGCTCTTTGAGTTGGTAGTTAGCGAAGTTAATGGTTAATGATTAATTGTTAATAGTTAATGGTAATGTTAGTTCAGTGGATTGAAAGTATAAAGCCTGATAATTTGGAAGTTCAATAGTTTACAAATTCAGCGTTATAGTCAAGTTTAACTACATTTCATAGAACTTCTGACCTCTTAGTTGATAGCTTTTTGATTAATCGGGCAAAACTGCATCGAGGGCATTTTCTATAAAATCCAGCTTAGATTGCAGGTCTGATGGTAGAGAGGGAATGGCAGATAGATCAGTTTTGGTTGTAGCAAACCATACAAGAACCATTGCTATATAGTCCTGCATGTCTTTGCCGGCAAATTGGATTCTAAATTCCATAATCTTATCCTGGATAACTTTTACTGCCTTTCTAACAGTTTCTTCATCCTTGGGATCAATCTTTATCCGGTAGTTTCTATCTCCGATTAAAATGTTTATAGCAACTAATTCCTGCAAAATTTGAATTTTAAATGCTTACTAATAGGCTTGGCTGGTACATGACTAATTATTCGTTCAAAAGTGAAATACACTTATCAACTTCCTTCAGGTATTGATTAATCCTTTTTTCAAAATTTTTTTTGTCTTCTTCTTCCATTTCTCCTTTGGAGGCTTTAAGTACATCTATGCGCAATGATAATAACTTCAATTGATCATCTTTTTCCTTTTCTCTGATTTTTATTCCGGTTAATTCATTTTTGAGCTTATCATTTTCTTTTTGAAGGAAGGCGTATCTTTTAAGTAAATGCTGCAGTTTACCGGTGATACGCGTGATATGTTCATCAAAATCAGACATCGGGTTAGTTCAAAGTTTAAAGTTCAAGTTTGGACGCATAGTTTGGATTTGGTGACAGCTGATAGCTATTGCAATGGCCATCACTTCCTGATTTCTGCGTTCAGCTCATTTTCAAATGAAGACATAATGCTACTCATCATGGCATCAATTTCTTTATCGTTCAGCGTTTTTTCTTTATCTAAAAAAGTAAAACTTACAGCCATTGATTTTTTACCGTTACCTACCTTTTCACTTTCAAACACGTCAAACAACTGCATGCTTTGTAGTTTAGCCAGTTTTATTTTGTTCACAGTTTTTTCTACTGTTTCGTAAGGCAGGGTGTTTGAAACCACTATTGATAAATCTCTTCTTACTGGTAATTGCTTTGATAATTCAGTAAAGCTCAGATTTTTTGAAGGATCAAGAGTGGCAAGGGTGTCCCAGGAAAAATCGGCAAAGACGACAGGTTGTTTAATGTCGAATTGTTCCAGCACTTTTTGAGAAACCGTTCCAATTTGTAAAACTTGCCTTCCGTTTACTGAAGCCTTCATTCCGGATTCGAGAGAGTTGGTATCAATTGCTGCCAGGTCAGGATCATTAACACCCATCAGTTTAAGGATGCCGGAAGCGATGCCTTTCATAAAATAAAAATCGGCTACCACTGGCTTACTTCTCCAGGAAGTTTCCTGAATACTGCCTGTGGCATATAAAGACAAATGATCAAGCTCTTCATATTTGCCAATACCGGCAGTTCGATATGTTTTCCCGAATTCAAAAAATAAAAGATTGTTGTTACGGCGATTGAGGTTATATGCCAGTGATACCAGGCCGGATTCTAACATAGAAGGACGCATAATGTTTAAATCGGCGCTTAGGCTGTTGACCATCTTCACAGTGAACTGTAATACTTCTTCTGTAAAATATTTACTGTTTGTGATGGAATTGGTCATGATTTCATGAAAACCCGCTCCTGTCAGATAGGTGGAAACTTTTTCTTTGTAAGCTGATTTTGAATAATCATCCACCGAAGGAGAAATAGTTATAGACGTAGGGATTTCAATGTTATCATATCCGTCTATACGCAGGATTTCTTCTACTATGTCTGCCGGCAAAGAAATATCTGTCTTACTATAAGGAACTTTTACCCTCATTTCATCAATACCTTCTTTGATCATCTCAAAACCCAAAGCTTCCAGTATTTTCCGGATTGCATCCTGATGATAGTTTTTGCCACTGAGTTTTTTCAGGTAATGATATCTTACCACTACTTCAGTTCTGGGTTTGGGTTCAGGATACACATCAATTATATCAGATGCTAGTGTACCTCCGGCAATTTCTTTTATTAAGAGTGCTGCCCGCTTTAAAACATTAACAGTGTTTGAGATGTCCACACCCTTCTCAAAGCGGCTTGCAGCGTCTGTGCGTAAATTGTGCCTGAAAGATGTTTTGCGTATCATGTCCGGCTTAAACCAGGCACTTTCCAGGAAAATATTTACAGTACTATCTTTTACCCCGCTGTATAATCCGCCAAAAACTCCGGCTATACACATCGGCTCCTCTTCATTGCAGATCATTAGGTCCTGTTCTGATAATTTCCGCTCCTTCTCATCCAGGGTTACGAAAGGAGTACCTTCATCAAGCGTTTTCACAATAATTTTTTTTCCCTTTATAGCATCTGCATCAAAAGCATGCAAGGGCTGACCTGTTTCATGTAAGATATAGTTGGTAATATCTACAATATTATTAATCGGACGAAGGCCGACGGCTTTTAATTTATCCTGTAGCCATTGTGGTGATAAAGCGATTGTTACCCCTTTGATACTAACCCCGGCATAGCGCTGGCAGGCCACGTTGTTTTTAATAATTACTGTTATGGATTGGCTGTTATCATCAGCTTTAAAAGTATTGGTAAAGGGCGTTTTAGCTTTAACTGAGTTTTTATCATGATGTGTCAGGTATGCGCATACATCCCTGGCAACACCAAGATGGCTCATTGCATCCATACGATTGGGTGTTAACCCTATTTCAAAAATTATATCTTCATATGGATGAAAATAAGCGGAAGCCGGACTTCCTGTTTTAACAGAAGGAGGTAAAACTAAAATGCCCTCGTGGTTTTCACTAAGCCCCAGTTCATCTTCTGCGCAAATCATACCGTAGCTTTCAATATTACGTATATTAGCTACTTTCATGGTCATTGCCTGACCTTTAACAGGATAAATTGTAGCACCAACGGGGGCCACAATAACTTTCTGTCCTACTGCTACATTACTGGCGCCACAAACAATCTGAAGCAATTCCTTATTTCCGGTATCTACTTTTGTCAGCTTTAATTTATCAGCATTGGGATGTTTTTCGCATTCTATGACTTCACCAATTACCAGGTCTTTAAGTCCACCGCGAATGGATTCGTATTTTGACATGCTTTCAACTTCCAGCCCTATTGATGTTAGAATCTTAGACAATCTTTCCGGCTCAACCTTAACAGGCAGGTATTCACTTAGCCAATTGTAACTAATGGTCATTGCAAATGCTCCTTTCTTTTTTGAGGGCTCAAAATACGAAAATTACATGTTAAGGTAGCAGGTATCAACTATGAGGTATTAGTTATGAGAAAACTATAGAAACAATCTTGATTTTGCTTGAATAAACTTGCGAAAAATTTCAAATTCATACATTTAAATCCTTTTATGCCATACAAATTTTTTTCGAAACCTACAATCATAGCGACTTGCCGTTTATAAATTTGCTGGAGAACAGTGTTAAAAGCCTTCAAACCCCATCCTGTAGTTCAGCAAACACAGCCAAATTTTCTGGTATAATTCTTTATACATTTTGAGTGTGCATTAATTAAAGATTTAATTGTAAAACTATTTTAAATTGTGGACAAGCCAGTTGCTATAGTTCAAAACTATTAAATTTATGTGGAAAACTTTGTTGACTATTTCGTACTAAATATCAATAAGAAAAAGTTTTTATTAAAGATGAATAGCTGTTTATATTCGTCCTCCTGATTAAAATTCATTATTCGTTCCTATTATGATAACAATTTAATAACATGAGTTAATCAGTAGTACACGAAACAGCTTTAGAAAAATTTATTGTTAAAACTGAATATGGAAATAACTAATCTCAATAAAGATCGAAAAAACCGCCGTAAGAATTCGCTTGACATGAGCACTATGGTTTACGGTAAAGTACCTCCACAGGCTAAAGATCTGGAAGAAGCAGTTCTTGGTGCTATTATGCTGGAGAAGGGTGCTTTTGACGCGGTAGTGGAAATATTAAAACCGGAATGCTTTTATGTGGAAAGTCACCAGCGTATTTACAGGGCGATGCAGGGATTGGCGCAGAAAAGCCAGCCTATCGATATTCTAACCATAGTGGAAGAATTGAAGTTGAGGGAAGAACTTGACATTGTCGGTGGTCCTTATTATATTACAAAGCTGACCAACGCAGTGGTTTCATCCGCCAATATAGAAGCCCATTCCAGAATTATATTGCAGAAATTTATTCAAAGGGAACTTATCCGTATCAGCGGTGAAATTATTGGAGATGCATATGAAGACAGCACCGATGTATTTGACCTGCTGGATGATGCGGAAACTAAACTATTTGAAATAACAAATAACCACCTCCGTAAAAATTTTGATAGCATCGACACTATATTAGTGAAAACAATCCAGCGTATTGAGGATTTACGATCAAAAAATGAAGACATCAGTGGTGTTCCTACCGGTTTTAAAACGCTGGATAAAATAACTTACGGCTGGCAACCAACCGATTTAATTATCCTTGCGGCACGTCCTTCTGTAGGTAAAACTGCCTTTGCACTTAACCTTGCCCGCAGCGCTGCACTACATCCTACTAAACCTACAGGCGTGGGCTTTTTCAGCCTGGAAATGAGTGCGGGCCAGCTTGTTCAAAGAATACTCAGTGCCGAAAGTGAGATTTGGCTGGAAAAAATTTCCAGAGGTAAGCTGGAGGAGCACGAGATGAAACAACTATATGCTAAAGGCATTCAACATCTTGCTACTGCTCCTATATTTATTGATGACACTGCTGCTCTAAACATATTTGAGCTAAGAGCCAAATGCCGCAGGTTAAAAAATAAACATAACGTTGGACTGATTATCATTGATTACCTGCAGTTAATGAGCGGAACCGGTGAAAACCGGAACGGAAACAGGGAACAGGAAATCAGCCGTATTTCCAGAGACCTTAAAGGCCTGGCAAAAGAGCTTCAGGTTCCTATTATTGCATTGAGCCAGTTGAGCAGGGCTGTAGAATCAAGAAAAGAAGGAAATAAGATGCCCCAGCTTAGTGACCTCCGCGAATCTGGCGCTATTGAACAGGATGCTGATATGGTAATGTTTTTATACCGCCCGGAATATTATGATATTACAGCCAATGAAATGGGAGAAAGTAATAAGGGTGAAACACATGTGCGTATTGCCAAACATCGTAACGGATCATTAGAAACTATCAAGCTCCGGGCATTGCTTCATATTCAAAAATTTATTGAAGATGATGATGGTAGTGGTACCGGTAATTTACCGTCAGGCGGTAACTGGCGGCCAGTAGAAGATACAGATGGACCAAAATTATATATCCAGGCCGGAAGCAAGATGAACGCGAAACCGCTTGAGGATGATGATACTCCTTTTTAGGTCAAGTATGAGCTATGAGGTGTGAGGAAAACCCATTTAGCAACTAAATGTATTTGATTGATATAAATACTAATGGAACTTCCTTATTTTTTTATGGAACGGATTAGTGAAAGTGATGCACGCCTTACTTTGGAAGAAGATACATCCAGGCATGTAGCTCAGGTATTGAGGATGGAAGTAGGTGAAAAATTGCAGCTAACAGATGGAAACGGGAACTTACATAGGGCAGAAATTGTACAGATTCATAAAAAATCTACATCAGTAAAAATTTTATCAGGTGATTATAACCTACCTTCCCAACGTAACGTTATTATCGCCATTTCTCTAATAAAAAATGTTTCTCGTTTTGAATGGTTTCTTGAAAAAGCTACTGAGATAGGTGTAAACGAGATCATTCCCCTTATGTGTGAAAGAACAGAAAAGCATCATTTTCGCCTTGATAGAATGAAAGGCATCCTGGTGAGCGCCATGTTGCAAAGTAAGCAGTCCTGGCTTCCCAGGCTGTCTGAACCCATTTCTCTAATTGCAAATATCAGTAGATTTGATTGTAAGCAAAAATTTATCGCACATTGCCTGGAAAGCGACAAACGCTTTCTCAAGGATGTTGTAAATAAAGAAACCGATGCGTTTATCTTGATCGGTCCTGAAGGAGATTTCACTCCTAATGAAATTGATCTGGCATTACAACACAATTTTCTTCCTGTAGGATTAGGTGATACCAGGCTCAGAACCGAGACAGCCGGTATAGTCGCAGCTACCCTATTAAAAAATTGTTTTTGATTTTTATTAACTGGCAGTATCCGATCCGGCATCCGGAATCTGGTGTTTTATTATAGGTTCCCTTAATTGAATAGGCGGCGCCTGTTTTTTCCGCATCCACATATTCAACATTTCAACACCAAAAGAAAAGGCCATTGCGAAATAAACATAATTTTTCAGATGAAGGTCATGAGCTTTATCGGCATCCCATACTTCAATGATCAATACTACACCGATCATTACTAAAAATGATAAAGCAAGCATTTTTAAAGTAGGGTGTTTATGAATGAAATTGCTGATCTTTTCAGAAAAGAGAAACATAATGATCATTGCAATGATCACGGCTACGATCATTACTTCAATTCTTCTTGCCATGCCTACAGCGGTTATAATACTATCAAAAGAAAACACCATATCTATCAATATAATCTGGCTTATGACTGAACCAAAATTTGAAGGCGCTTTTTTCTCAAATCCTGTAGTATCGGCTTCTTCACCTTCCAGTTTTCATGAATTTCTTTTACTGTTTTGTACAGCAGGAAGAATCCGCCGGCAAGCATAATCAGGCTTCTGAGGTTAAATCCTTTGCCAAATATTTCAAACAACTCTTTACTGCCGTTCTGAACCAGCCATCCCAGTCCTATTAAAAGGGCAGTACGTACAGCAATACCTGCAATCATCCAGATTCTTCTGGCTTTAAGTTTAGACGCCTTATCTAACCGGCCCATGATAATTGAAACAAAAATTACATTATCAATTCCCAGTACAACTTTTAACAAAGCAAGTGTTAGTAAGCTAATAAAATTTTCTGCCGTAAATAATGATTCCATGCAGGTGATTTAGTAGTGACAAAAATAACATCGTTTATTTTAAAAGGTCAAATGATCTATCACTGTTTTGCAGTTGAAGCATGAAGTATATTTTTAACGATTGCAGGACCTTCATAAATGAAGCCGGTCCAGACCTGAATTAAAGATGCGCCGACATTGATTTTCTGTCTTGCGTCTGTTGCATTAAAAATTCCACCACTCGCAACAACCGGGATAGCGCCATTAGATTTCTTGATAATATAATTGATAATTTCAGTGGATTTATTCTGTAAGGGCTTTCCGCTTAATCCACCTATGCCAATTTCAAGTAACCGTGAATGCTCAGTTTGTAAATTTTCCCTGCTAATGGTTGTATTGCTTGCTACAATACCATCCAGTTTTATTTCAATCGCAAGGTCTATAACATCATCAAGTTGTCCGACAGTAAGATCAGGTGCAATTTTCAATAAAAGTGGTTTAGGCTTTGGCTTCAGCATATTGATTGTTTGCAGGTGTGATAAAATTTTTTTTAAAGAATTTTTTTCCTGAAGCTCTCTCAATCCGGGTGTATTGGGCGAACTTACATTTACAACAAAATAGTCAACATAGTCGAAAAGTTCGCAGAAGCAGGTTTCATAATCTTTCCAGGCATCTTCATTCGGAGTACTTTTATTTTTGCCGATGTTGCCTCCTATGATAAGCCGGAGTGCAGGTTTTTTAAGGTCTGAATTAAAAGACTTTTTTTCTTTCCATTCTTTTAACCTTAAGCAGATCAATTTAACGCCATCATTATTGAAACCCATACGGTTGATTAGAGCTTTGTCTTTTGGTAAGCGAAAAAGCCTGGGGCTACTATTACCGGCTTGAGGTTGTGGTGTTACTGTGCCAATTTCAATATGTCCGAAACCCAGTGTTTCCAATTCATTCAGGTATCTGGCATTTTTATCAAACCCGGCTGCAAGACCTACAATATTTTTAAATGTTAAGCCAAAAATTTCTTTTGGTGACTGCTGGCTGCCATCAGAGTAAATTCGGGCAACCAGTCTTTTTGTAAATGGAACCGAACATATTAGCTTTAGCATATTCATGGAAAAATAGTGAACACTTTCTGCCGGAAAAAGGAACAATAAGTTTTTAAAGGCTTTATATATCATTGGTGGCGAAGATAAAGAATAGCACTCAGTCTTCAGGTATGAGGTTTGAGGTTTGAGGTAAAGAGATAATGTAGTATAAAACAATTCTTTTTGTTCAAGGAGTTTGCGAATTTTTTAGAGGTATATAACTGATAGCCTTCAGACAACATACTACTACCTCATACCTGATACCTCATGTCTTTTCCAAAATTGTATTTTCCTTATAAATCAAATTCATAACTTTGAAACATAGGTTGCCCAACAACTTTATTGAATTTTAAAATTACGATTATGCAGGAAGCGTATATTGTTGCAGGCTTTAGAACTGCAGTAGGAAAAGCAAAAAAGGGTGGTTTTCGTTTTTATCGTCCCGATGACCTTGCGGTTGAAGTGATAAAGGGGTTGCTGGCATCGGTTCCTCAGTTAGAATCTTCCAGAGTAGATGATCTTATTGTTGGGAACGCTGTTCCTGAAGCGGAGCAGGGATTACAGATAGGAAGAATGATATCTGTAAGAGCCCTGGGAATAGATGTGCCCGGGATGACTGTAAACCGTTATTGCGCAAGTGGTTTAGAAACTATTGCAATTGCAACGGCAAAGATCCGTAGCGGACAGGCAGAATGCATTGTTGCAGGAGGAACAGAAAGTATGAGTATGGTTCCTACTGCTGGCTGGAAAACGGTACCGGCTTATAGTGTGGCAAGTGAAACACCTGATTATTATTTAGGAATGGGTTTAACCGCAGAAGCTGTTGCTAAAGAATATAAAATTTCCCGTGAAGCCCAGGATGAATTTTCATATAATTCCCATCAGAAAGCAATGAGTGCCATTAAAAATGGCTATTTCAAATCCGGCATTCTTCCCATCCCTGTTCAGGAAATATACCTTAATGACAAAGGGAAAAAACAGCAAAAATCTTATATAGTTGATACCGATGAAGGTCCGAGAAGCGATACCAGCATAGATGCATTGGCCAAATTGAAGCCTGTGTTTGCTGAAGGTGGCAGTGTTACGGCTGGTAACTCGTCTCAAACAAGTGATGGAGCAGCTTTTGTGATTGTTATGAGTGAAAGTATGGTAAATGAACTTGGAATAAAGCCTATTGCAAGGTTAGTTAGTTGTGCAAGTGCCGGTGTACATCCAAGGATAATGGGCATTGGGCCGGTTGCTGCAATTCCCAAAGCTTTGAAACAGGCAGGGATGAATCTTTCTCAGATTAATTTAGTGGAATTGAACGAAGCATTTGCCTCTCAATCGCTGGCGGTAATTCGTGAAGCCGGCCTGGATGCAGGTACGGTTAATATAAATGGCGGAGCAATTGCCATGGGGCATCCGTTGGGATGTACCGGAACTAAATTAACGGTTCAGGTTATAAATGATCTTAAGAGACTTGATAAAAAATATGGTCTGGTCACTGCCTGCGTTGGTGGCGGACAAGGAATTGCCGGTATATTTGAAAATATAAATTAATTTTTAATGTTGTAATAAATATTGCAGTAGTAACTACGCCAGTTCGTTCCTGCAATTTTACTCTGTCTATTCTTCATTTGTTTATACTGGTGTCGTGTCAAGCATAAAATGTCGCATTAATTGCTATCAGCCGTCAGCTGTCAGCTATCAGGACGCTAATGTATAATGTATTTCCTCCTGATTGCTGACAGCTGACTACTGACAGCTGATGGCTGAAAGCAGAACGCGTCACTTTAGAGTTAACTTAACACTAGTGTTATGTCAAGTATAAACTGCCTGTTAATTTGCTATCAGCAGTCAGCTATCAGGAGAGAACAATTGCAGCAGCTTAGTTAATACCTGAGAGCTGACCGCTGATAGCAAAATGCGTAATTCAATGATTAACATGGCACTACCTCTTTTTAAGGTATAATTACTCAAAATCTATTACTTCTCTTGAATTATGTACCTAATAATTGGTGTTAACCATATTTGGTTTATCTTTTGATCTGTAAGTGTTACTATTTACTGTAAATTGGGTTAATACTTAGATACCTACCCTTAAAAGAACTTTATGGACAGAAGAGAGTTTCTTACGGCAAAACGCAAACCTGCAGTTTCACAACCTTCCATATCAAGCGTATTTAAATCATCCGTAGCAGGGTTGAATCCATACACCGGCACATTGGGGACGGCAGAACTGGTGCATCTGTTAAAGAGAACTATGTTTGGCGCTGCAAAAGCAGATATAGATTATTTTAAATCTAAATCTTTGTCAGCCATTGTTGACGAGTTATTACTTCCAACTGCTTCGTTACCTTCTCCTCCGGTTAAAGAATATGATTCTACTGGCGCTTTAGTGCCTGATACAAGTATTGCACCCGGAACCACCTGGGTGAATGATCCTAATACGGATGGTACTATAACAAGCAGGCGCAGGGCTTCTTTCAAAAAGTGGTGGACAGGCCTAATGATTAATCAGGACAGGAGTATCAGGGAGAAGATAACTTTGTTCTGGCATAATCATTTTTCAACCGAAACTGCTGATGTTGGAGATTCACAGTTTATTTACAAACATCATAACTTACTTCGAACAAATGGTTTAGGAAATTTTAAATCGTTAGTTAAAGCTGTTACGCTGGATCCATGTATGCTTGTTTACTTAAATGGCAACAATAATACAGCTACAGCACCTAATGAAAATTATGGCCGGGAACTTCAGGAATTGTTTACAATAGGAAAGGAAAATTCACCAAATTATACAGAAGATGACGTAAAAGCAGCTGCCCGGGTATTAACCGGATGGCGTACCAATTCGAGTACCATCTCTTCTTCTTACGATAATAACCGGCATGATAAAAACGATAAAGTATTTTCACCCTTTTATAATAAAACAATAAAAACCAGAAACACTGCTACAGCCGGTGACCTGGAAATAGACGATCTGCTGACAATGATCTTTAATAAAAGAGCAGAGGTTTCTAAGTTTATTGTAAAGAAAATATATCGCTGGTTTTGTTATTATGATATAGACGCTGATACAGAAGCGAATGTTATTTTGCCATTGGCTCAGATCTTTCAGGATAATAATTGGGAAATAGTTCCGGTGTTATCAGCATTATTCAAAAGCGAACATTTCTTTGATTCCAGGAACATGGGGTGTCTTATTAAAAGCCCGGCAGACATGACTATCGCTATGTGTCGTGAATTTAATATGGCCTTTCCGGATCCAAATACCACATACGCTGTTGCCTATGCCATGTTTGAATATGTTCGTAATTATACTTCCACCATGGGCCAAAGTATTGGCGATCCGCCCAATGTTGCCGGCTGGGCTCCTTATTACCAGTCACCACAGTTCCATGAAATCTGGTTGACTACCGATACGCTTCCTAAAAGAAATAGGTTCACTGACCTTTTTATTGCAGGAGGATACACCAACAGCGGCTCTACCATTAAAATTGACCCGGTACTATTTGCAAAGAGTTTATCGAACCCGGGTGATCCTAACAAGTTGATCAATGATTCACTGGATATCATATTCTCGGTTCCTATTTCAGATGAATCCAAAGCTTCTATCAAAAAACAAATTTTATTGACGGGTCAGATAACTGACCAGTATTGGACAGATGCCTGGATTGCCTACCTGGCTAACCCTGCTGTTACAGGTATGCCCTATAAAACGGTTCTTAGCAGGCTGCAAAGTCTTTATAAGTATTTTATGGAGCTTGCAGAGTATCAATTGTCCTGAATCTTGTTCTGTTTGGCTTTATAAAAGTTTTTGAAATAAATAATAGCAAAATAACCAATCTAAAATCAGAGTCAGCATACGGCTCTGTAATGTTAAAATATTACCGATGAAAAGAAGAGATTTTTTAAAAGGCAGCATTCCAACTGCAACAATTTTGCCTTCTGTCATTGGAGGATATTCCATCAAAGCATTTACCCAATCTACCCCATTACTTCAGGCGTTGATGGGAACTACAACAGAAACAGACCATGTGCTGGTAATAGTTCAGTTAACAGGGGGTAACGATGGGTTAAATATGGTTATTCCCAAAGAAAATTACTCTTTATATTATAATGCAAGAACTAATATTGCTATCCCGGAAAATAGCATTCTTGCTTTAAATGGAAACAGCAAAACAGGTTTGCATCCCGCTATGACCGGCTTACAGTCGCTGTATAACGATGGTAAGTTATCAATTATACAGGCCGTCGGGTATCCTTCTCCGAGTTTTTCACATTTCAGGGCGACTGATATCTGGATGACGGCATCTGCATCAGGTGTTGAATTAGATAGTGGCTGGGCCGGAAGGTATCTCAATGGAGAATATCCGCAATATCCAAATGGTTTTCCGAATACTACTGTTCCCGATCCCCTGGCTATCCAGATTGGCTCAGTGACCTCATTAGCTTTGCAAGGTCCTTCGGTAAGTATGGGTATGAGTATCAGTGATCCAACTTCTTTTTACAATTTTTTAAGCGGTGTTCAGGATCCGGTTCCTGATACGCCCTGGGGTAAAGAACTGAATTATGTAAGATTAGTAGCACGCCAGTCAGCGCAATATTCAGATGTCGTTAAAAACGCCGCCGCAAAGGTTTCTACGCAGGGAACTTATCCGGCAAATAATGACTTGGCTGCTCAACTTAAAATCGTTGCCCGATTGGTTAAAGGAGGATTGAAAACACGGGTTTATATGGTTAGTACAGGAAGCTTCGATAATCATTCCGCCCAGGTTTCAACTACAGATACTACATCAGGCACTCATGCTAACCTGCTAAAAAGAGTTTCCGATGCTATTAAAGCATTTATGGATGATCTAAAAGGATTGGGTGTGGAGGACAGGGTTGTGGGAATGACATTTTCTGAATTTGGAAGAAGGATCAAGTCAAATGCGAATGTTGGAACAGACCATGGTGCAGCAGCGCCGTTATTTGTTTTTGGAAAGGCAGTAAAGTCCGGAGTATTAGGAAATAACCCTGCTATACCTACTAATGCAAATGTGAATGATAGTGTTCCCATGCAATATGATTTTAGAAGCATTTACGCATCATTACTAACCGATTGGTTTTGTGTTAAGGCCAATGATCTGATACCGATAGTAGATAATTATGCATCCCAGGCGCTGCCATTGATATCGGGCGCTTCCTGCAATGCGGTACTTGCTATTACGGGTCTTGAGGACTTAAACCGGGCAGCCGGTGACCAGCTTATTATTAATTATCCAAACCCCTTTGTTGAAAGCACAAAAATTACCTTTAAATCCAAAGGCGGGCACGTTCTTGTACAGGTGATGGATACAACCGGAAGAGTAATTCGCCTGCTCGCAGACAAAGACTATGCACCGGGAGTTTATAACCTTGATTTTAATAGTGGACCTCTGCCAACTGGCGCGTATTATGTGCGTTTACAAAATGGGCCTTTACAACAAGTGAGACCTATGTTAAAAGTTAAATGAGTTCTTACTTGTTATGCATCTCTAATAAAATGTCAATCATAAAATGTCTGTAAATGTTGCTATCAGACGTCAGCTATCAGCTATCAGAAAGCTAACGTGTAATGTATTTCCTCCTGATTGCTGGATAGCTGACGCCTAATAGCAAAAGCGACAATTTAAGGTTGACATTACACTAATAACATCTTATTAATAAAAATATATTCCTAACATTGAATCAGATAGTTTGAACTGTATATATTTGCAACATGGTTTCAAAATATATTTTTCAGAACTCCTGTTTTACACTTATTATAATTTTTGCTTTAATATTTGCGGCCCAAGTAAATGCTCAGAGCGTAGAAAATGCTACTCCTCTGAAAAGGCAAAATATACGAGTTTCATTAACAGGTAAAATAACCGATATTAAAACCGGGCAGCCTTTAGCCGGAGCTTCCATTTATTTTTCCGATATTAAAAGCGGATCAGTTTCCAACGATAAGGGACAATATAAAATACAAAACCTCCCTCCTGGAAGGTATTTGGTAGAGGTTTCTTTCCTGGGATATACTTCTGTTATTGACCATATCGATTTGAAAGGCGATGTACAAAGGAATTTTACTTTAAATCCCTCAGTGGTAGAAAACGAAGCGGTAACAGTAACCGGCGTTTCCACTGCAACTTCTGTAAGGAAATCTCCTGTGCCGGTTGATATTTTAAAGCGGCAGGACCTGTTAAAAACTTCTTCCACCAATCTTATTGATGCATTAAGCAGAACACCAGGTGTTTCCCAGATCTCCACAGGTCCGGCTATATCAAAGCCTACTATTCGCGGTTTAGGTTACAACAGGTTGGTAGTAGTAAATGATGGCATGCGGCAGGAAGGCCAGCAATGGGGAGATGAGCATGGCATTGAAATAGATGAGTATAGTGTAAATAAAGTAGAGGTTTTAAAAGGTCCTGCTTCAATTATGTATGGCAGTGATGCACTTGCCGGTGTGATAAATATTCTTACTAATGTTCCCATAGCAGAAGGAACCATCAAAGCAAATATTTTAAGTAACTACCAGACAAATAATGGCATGCTTGGATTGAATGGAAATATGGCTGGTAATATTAATGGATTTAACTGGAACCTATATGCGTCGCATAAATCTGCTTATGATTATACAAACAAATACGATGGCAGGGTATTTAACTCGAAATTTAATGAAAGAAATTTTGGAGGATATGTTGGATTGAATAAAAGCTGGGGTTATAGCCATTTATTAGTAAGTAATTTTGATCAGAGCCTTGGCTTAACAGAAGGAGACAGGGATAGCATCACCGGTCAATTTACAAAGCTGGTAAATGCAAGCGGACTAGAAAAAGAAATAATTGCCGGTGGTGATGATTTTAAATCAAGGGATCTTTTCGTACCTAAACAACATATTCAACACTTCAAGATAAGTACTGACAACAGCTTCAGGGCAGGAAACGGAAGGTTGACACTTAATCTTGGGTTCCAGCGAAACCAGCGCCAGGAATTTGGGAACGTTCTTGAGCCCGAGGAAAAAAAATTATATTTTGATCTGAAGACCATCAATTACAACCTTCAGTATCATTTTCCACAAAATAATAATTGGGAGAATACTATAGGCATAAATGGCATGCAGCAAAATAATACCAATAAAGGCATTGAAGCGCTGATACCTGCTTATAACCTTTTTGATGCAGGCGGATTTATTTATTCTAAAAAAAGTTTTGATAAGTTAACTGTAAGTGGCGGACTTCGAATAGATAACAGAACATTACATTCAAAGGAACTGCTGAAAGGAAGTGATATCAAATTTCAAAAATTCAGGAAGGACTTTACCAATTTATCTGGAAGTGCAGGCTTCAGTTATGAAACAAGTAAGGCAGTTACATTAAAATTAAATGTGGCCCGTGGCTTCCGGGCACCAAGTATTCCGGAACTTGCAAGCAATGGGGCTCATGGAGGAACCAATCGTTACGAGTATGGCGAAAGAAATCTTAAATCAGAAACAAGTTTGCAGGCAGATGCAGGAGTTGATATAAATACAGAGCACGTTTCTTTTTCAGCTAATATATTTTATAACAGCATTAAGAATTTTATTTACTACCGCAAGTTATCCTCTGTTACTGGAAGCGATTCCGTAATAAATATTGGTGGTCGTGATAACCTGGCCTTTAGGTTTGATCAGAATAATGCAAGGCTATATGGAGCTGAATTCAATCTGGATATCCATCCGCATCCGCTCGATTGGCTCCATATTGAAAATACTTTTTCTTACGTGCGCGGAATTTTGAGTGAAGCGCAGGATGGAAGTAAGAACCTGCCTTTCATTCCTGCGGGCAGGCTGGTAAGCCAGGTAAGGAGTGATTTTTCAAAAAAAGGAAATCTATTTCGTAATGCTTACGTAATGATTGAGGCTGATAACACGTTTGCACAAAATCATCCATTCACGGGTTATAATACTGAAACTAATACTCCCGGGTATACTTTGTTCAATGCGGGATTAGGTGCAGATATAACCAGTAAAGGAAAAACATTATTCAGTGTTTATCTTGCTGCCAAAAACATAACAGATGTGGCTTATCAGAGTAATCTAAGCCGTTTAAAATATACTGCTGAAAATCCAATCACCGGCAGGATGGGAGTTTTTAATATGGGAAGAAACTTTAGTGCTAAGGTTAATATTCCCTTATCGTTTGCAGTGAAGCAAGGCAGGATGTTAGACCCTTCGTAGTAGTAAAATATAAAGTTGTAGTAAATAATGGAACCACGGAGGCAGGGAGACACAAAGGAACACGGTTTTATTAGGGTAATTACATTGTGTTTCACCGTGTCTCCCTGGCTCCGTGGTTTATTGGATCGCTTTTATTTGTACAATAACTCAATATTTTGAAGTAAACAATTACAGACTTTATTATATCAGCGTTGACTTGCAATAAGCAGATTTAAGTCTGTAAATTTTAAATCAAAACGCTCGCTCAGGTGAAAATCGGTTAAGGCTCCCTTGAATAAATAAATGCTGCTGCGCAGATGCAGCTGGTGCCAGATAAGATTTTCGAAACCACCTTCTTCTGAAGCTTCCAATAACAAAGGCATTAATACACTGCTGATGGCCTGAGAAGCCGTTCTTGCAAAACCTGAAGGAATATTGGGCACACCATAATGTATAACCCCATACTTAAGAAAGACAGGATGTTCATGGGTGGTGATTTCTGAGGTTTCGAAACATCCACCCCGGTCGATACTAACATCAATGATCACACTTCCTGTGCGCATGTTACTTACCATATCCTCCGTGACAACAATCGGAGTACGGCCCGATTCTGAAGACAAAGCTCCTACTGCTACTTCACAGGTTTTTAATTGCTTTGCCAGTATTTTAGGTTCGATGACAGAGGTCCATAAACGATGACCAATATTGTTTTGCAAACGCTTTAAACGATATACGCTGTTGTCAAAAATTTTTACGGATGCGCCAAGTGCCAAAGCTGCCCTTGCAGCAAATTCACCTACTATACCTGCACCGAGAATGATTACTTTAGTAGGAGGTATTCCGGAAATTCCTCCTAATAAAACCCCTTTCCCGTGATTTGCCGAGCTTAGGTATTGGGCGGCTATAAGCATAACAGCACTGCCGGCAATCTCACTCATGCTTCTTACAATAGGGTAAGTGCCACTATCATCTTTTAAATTTTCAAATGAAAAAGCAGTAATTTTCTTCTCCATCATTTTCTCCAATAATTCCGCTTTCATAGCAGACAAGTGAATGGGTGAAACCAATAACTGGTTTTGTTGTAAAAATTTAAGGTCTTCTTCCACTACCGGGGCGCTTTTTACCAATAACGGCGCTTTAAATACTTCAGCTTTTTCAAAAACTATTTTAGCGCCGGCTTCACTATAATCTTTGTCGTGATAATGTGCTGCCTCGCCTGCATTATGTTCAATAACAACCTGGTGACCATTACTTACCAGAACGCCAACCGCATCAGGGGTTAGCGCAATCCTGTTCTCCTGGAAGGCTGTTTCTTTAGGAATTCCAATATGCAACTGTTCCCCTTGTGGTTTCACGTCTAGGGTCTCTTCTAAAGTTTCATAGCTGAAAGAAGTGCTTATAAGAGGTTTAGTTTGCGACATTTTATTGGATTTACTGTTATCCTTTCCTTGTTATTATTTTAAATAATAAGTTTTTGATCACAACAGTACTGATTTACATTTTATATTGCATAACCCGGTAATTACCGGGATAAAGGGCAGCTCAAACCAGTATTGTTACCAGGCTGCCAAATATAATCAATTATCTTTTATCCTGAGGTTGCGCGTTTCTTCGTTAATAACATTCAAATAAATATGTACCGTATCATCAGGAAAAACAGCAGCTGCTCTTTCAGGCCATTCTACCAAACACGTGTCGCCGGAATAAAGGCATTCTTCAATGCCGGCCTGCATAGCTTCCTGCCAGTCTTTGAGGCGGTATAGATCAATATGATAAATTGTTCCTTCTTTGCTTTGATATTCATTAATGATGGAGAATGTCGGACTTCCTACGGTATCTATCACCTGTTTTTCAATGCATAAAGCCTGAATGAAAGTTGTTTTACCCGATCCCATCTCTCCATGAAAAGCAAATACTTTTTTTTCAGGCACCTGTTTCCAGAATTCTTTTGCTGTCGATTGAATGTCTTGTAAAGTGAAAGTGAGTTCCATCTGTCAAAGATAGGCCACGAAGGCGCGTAGGC
>JAABUK010003968.1_pt1 | contig 24572 bp, 30 predicted proteins | sample 5559141 | NCBI WGS metagenome assembly JAABUK01 (sample SAMN10711869, study PRJNA513367) | rock metagenome | isolation source: Antarctica rocks | place: Antarctica: Victoria Land, Pudding Butte nord | collected 2016-01-03 | reverse complement strand
TGAGTGTATGAAGAGAAGAAGCTATCTACGCAAACTAGCAAGGAAGAAGGAAATAGGCCTGTGCTGAGTAAGCCGCCAAGGAGGACCTACAACACATTCCAGCCAGCGGATAAGGAGTGAGCCGAGTCTGGCGAGAGAAACCATCCTCTTGGTAGGTCCATCCTCCTGTCGTCGTCTTTCGCGACCATGATTTTTGCGAGGACGCGTGAACTGCCATTTCCTCCACTTTTCGACGTATTTTGACCAGAATGAATCATCCACAACAACCTGTGACCTCTTCGGAATCACTGTTGAGAAAAACGAAGACCAAGTCAGTAGCATTCGAGGCATCTCAACGCTCGCCTCTCCAAACCGAATGCTGGCAAGAAGGCGGTCTGAACTTACTTGATCTGGATTCATCACTCACCTTCCAGTTGGTTGAGCAGTATCCCAAGCAAAGATGAAGACACCCAAAAAGGCACCGAGGAGAATGCAGATGATGAAATAGCCGTCGTACTACATAGCGAGCAACATGATGAAGTAAACCACCGCGAATTGGATCACGTGCATTAGAGCTCCGATGGCCTGCTGGGGAACGCTGAGACGGGAATGGTGTTGGGGTGTTGAAGCCGTATTTGTGACTGTACCCGTCAGCGGAGCGGCACGGGCATTGACGTCGGAGAAATCCTTGTTTAGGGTGTTGGACCTTGGTGAGCCGCTACCACTGCTGGAAGGAACATCTTCGAAGCGTTCGGCTGAGATGCGAAGTACTTTGGCTTGACGCATAAGGTATCTTTCGTAGGCACGCTGGAGGCGACGGAGCAGTTCGAGAGATACGACGGGACAGATGACGCCAACGCACGGGCCTGCGAACGTGGCCGTGGATTTGATCTTCCAGGTGGAGGATATAAAGCCTGCACTCGCGTAGGAATCAGTGTAGTACTTCCCCCAAGATCCACTTGTCATAGGTATACCTACCGGCGTCAATCGTATTCCAATTTCAGAGCATCTGCCAAACAAGGAATCAGTGGCCACTTCGCACATGGATATCTGGTAAGCAACTCTTGTGACTGCTTACCTAATTCTTGCATGAAGATCCCCCCATCGCCATGCCACTCATTGCTGCTGAGGTGCTTTTTATTGCTGAGGTGGTCATGCTCGAGGCCATGTTCATGGTTGATGACGACATGTCCATGTTTTTGATTGCCTTGGTGGACCAAATGTGGACCTGATTGTTCGACCAACAGGGTACAACAACAGACTGGAAAGGAAAGTCCTGGGGTTCAGCTGCTTCCTCGTGATAGAGGTCACGAGGTGGGAAGTGTCAAGCAAGAAAGCACCGCTAAAGCATAGGAAGAGCGAGAATGAAAAGGAGAGGGACGAATCTGAAGAGAGTGGTGTGGTTGAACCAAGGTCCTCTTTGTTAGAAACGAGCAGTCGCTCCGGCAATGGAAGCTAAGTAAGATCAGCCGGAGATGAGGGGCCTTGATCAATCAAGTCCTCCTCCTCTCTGCGAAATGCTCTGTGATTGGTGTATTGGGTCCGATGAACGCTGAGCATATTTTAGAGCAGAGTCGCATAAACGCAGGCCGGGAGCAGATTTCAGGAGTGAGTGCATCAAAGGCCGAGCGAGCTTGCTTTGGAATCCAGAGCGTCACTAATAGGTCTTCCAGCTATGTGATAGTCTAGAGTAGACATCACATTGAGCCTCGCGAGAAGTGGGTAGAGCCTGCTCATTGATGAGAGTATCAGTGAATGCAGCATACCCTTGTCCGTTGCCGAGTCATCCGCGCAAAGCTGGCAGCTGTGCAAAGCCGACAGTAATTGAAGCAGTCATCATGCTGCAAAGGGAATTGCAGCATTATCGTGATAGCTCACAGTTCCAGTGACACACAAAGGCTGGATTCAGACGTCTGGTGAGAATCGCTGAGTTCCTGATGGTCGGTAGGTAAGACCTGAGGTTGACATCCTGGACCGCGCGTCAATCACACCCCTGAGCATTCGTCGAGCATGTTCTCGAATGATGAGAAAGTGGTGCGTGGTTTACTGAAGGTCTGCTAGAATGGGATGGCTGCAGGGAGAACCTAACTATGCACTACCAGTTAGGTACGTCTCCTCGGCCCGGTGGGACCATTGGCCATTTCGAAGTCAACGTGCAGCCAGGATCATTGCCCGATTCAGGATATGTTTAGATTCTGGTCGTGATGGAAACATCGGGTGACACTAGGAAAGTCCCAGAACGTTGAAGCTGCATTCAGTGGGCAACGCACGCGCAGTTCGACCAGGTCTGGAGGACGGATGAGACATTGCTTATTAACATTATCGATCGAGACTATCTCGCACTTCGTGCTTCAATTCGAGATCTCCCTCCAACCTCGACTAGGATGAGCCAAGCAGGATAAGCCACCGGCGCCCTGCGCTGTGCCATCCGACATTGACATCGGACCGTGACGACGTGAGCAGTAATACATGTGGTAGAGAAGGAAAGATTAGATCGTAGATAATACAGGGGATTAACAATCGAAAAGCCAGTGTGCTTGATCTGTTAAGCAGGGTTGAAGGATGAGAACGGAGGGAACCAGTAGGTGTCAGGAGCCTCGAAGAACCGTGCCGAGTGAAAGTTGTGCTTGGTGACAGAGATCGTTGTCTGACATTCGATCGTGACTGATGCGTTGCTCCCACGTGTCTGCGGATGGCGGTAACAGCATTGGCTGACTGCGATGTGAGGAGAGGCGGCATGCAAGGCTGGAAGATTGTGCATCAAGATAGCAGTCACCCAGAGAATGACGCTGCCGGCATGCATGGCAAGAATGCAATGCAACAATCAGGCAAGGTCAAGGTTCTACTTCAGCGTTGAGCGTAGTCTGAGGCAGTCGCCGACGTTGAGCATGGCTCGAGAAGATGGGTGTGTGAGACCACGCTAGCCCCGAAAACGCATGCATTGCATGAAAGATGACGGACATGGTGAAACTCGAAGGTCCAGGATAAGATGGAATGCACCAACGGTGATTGGTGGATTGCCACTGGTTGAAGAGGGCCATGAACATGCAGGTCCACCATTTGAGATGCGATGGGCGGAAGAGAGAAGGATGGAAGGCCGATTCGGCGGGATGATAGTGAACGCGGAACATAGCAGCTTGTGCGAGGTGTGGATGTGACCAGGCCGAGGTGGATGTGACCAGGCCGAGGTGGATGTGTCCGAGGTGCGAGTGTGATGGAAGGATGTGCAAGATTGACCTTTGTTGTGAGTGCTTCTTGTCTGGGGAGCGCGGTGGCCAATTGTTTGCTCTATCGCGGAGGCGCTGGAAGAGGCTTCTTCGGTGGAGGTCCCGGGCATGGAGGAACTTGCACTCCGTAGTGGGACGGCATCTCTGTGGAGGTGACGAGATGGCGGTCGGATTGAATAGCCTCGATAGGTCCCTCCCAAAGGTGACTGGTCGGAGTGGCGGTAGGAGAAGAGGATGGGTTGTCTGGTTGACTGTGCCAACTGAGATGGTCTTCTGCCTGCTGGAGTGGACCAGACGCTCTCGCAACAAGGCCGGGAAGGTGACCATATATCAATTTTTCTGTTCAGGCCGTGTGTCCGGGCCTGTTGCCAGAAATGGTGACGACGGTAGTTCCGTGGGAATCCCTGACGTTCAACCAGGGTGTTACGAGGGCGGGTGGGCCTAAGAAGTGGTTTGGGAGGATTTCCCCTGTTGATCCCCTGGCTCATTGCACAGCTCCGATACGAGACTATTGCTAGGCGCACCCAAGATACTGGATCCAGCAGAAAAGGACAACCGGCCCATCTTTGCTAGTTCGGCATCACCACGAGAAGAAGAGGAGGGGCGGTGAAGGGAAATTAATTTCTGGGCAGTGATGGTCGTAATGCAATCCTCCTATCAATCTTGACCGGTGAATCCGACCAATTTATCAATGCGCATGACACACGCTTCGGCAGCCGCAGGAAACGCGTCCTTTCTCCGGGCATAGTGTTGCCACGAGACGGTTTCGCACGTCATCAACAAAGAAGCGGCGGCGAATCGACTGACGAACAGCGGCCGTGGGGGAGTGTGCTGCACTGGAGGGGTGGGGGGAGCAAAAGGCTGTCGACGGTGGAAGCAGGATAAAGCGACAGAGACAGGCCGGCATGCCGCATGATTCCTTGGGTGGATTGTGAGCCACGGCCAACGACGGTGCTACGCCCTCAGCTGACGATGGACTTGGAGGCATCGTCACCGTCACCGTCACCGTCACCGTCTGAACGAAGGACGGGAAGTCCGGATAGGTGTCAGAGAATCAGCACACCACCTTTCTCTCGCGCTGCCTGGCTATCCAGGAACAGCTGCCCCCGGAATTGCACGTCTCACATGCTGATTCGCCAGGCCAGCGGCTCAGGAACGAAGAGCATGTTCGCGGACGACCAACCAGCTTCCACGCCCCGTAGGAGTGGGTGGTCCTGAAGAGGATTGTAGATCAACTAACCGAACAGAACTTGCCACCACAATCATGGAGCCGGTTGCTCAGCAGGGCCCAAAGAAGATACCGGCAGTGGTGGTGTGTTCGGCAAGCCAGCGCTTTCATCCGAGGATGAGAATGGTAACAGCAGCTCCATAATTAAACGCTCTGTCTCCACCTGATCACATTCTGTGAGCACCTTGACCAGCCATGATTGCGACAAGCCTGCCCCGACTTGAAGCAGTGAGGGAGAATTGCGGTTGGCCCAAGCCTCGACCCTTGGTACCTGATGATCCCCTCCGAGCTGGACCGAGGACCGAGGACGAAGCCGTGAGAGGCTGCAGCCTGCGGCCTACTTGTAGCCTGTCTTCCTAACATCCTGATAGTGCGACCTTTTCCTAAATTAGAGTGCCGACTCCGCGAGGGGAAGCTTCTGCATGATGTGGCGGTGGACGGTCGAACGGTGGACGGTCGACGGTCGACAGCATTCTCGTCTCACATGGACACGTGGTGCCAGTGATTCCTGATGACTACGACGCGTGAGGCGCTCTGATCAGTGACCGCAGATCGACCGCCTGGTCGGGAGAGTCAGTGAGACTGCCCCTTCGTGCTCACTGCAATGCCGAACCACTTACCTAGCCATCACTCGTCGGTGACCCCTACGAGATCGCACGAGTCCTGCCTCATCTCCGCCGTCAGATCTGCAGTCGGAGCACATCTCTCTCCTCCCCGAGGCTGCCATCATCCGCTCAATTGACCGCTCCGTGTCCCCCATACATGCGTCAAAGGGCAAGATGGTGGCAGTAGCTCCCATGATCCGGCTCTCTTGATATTGTGTTATGTTTACTATTCGCTTCTTCTCGTGGCGCACGTTTTGGCATGTTCCAGACCACCTTTCTAACTAACTGGTCGCTGACGCGTAGTCGCCTGCCTTCGCGAAAGTTCCTTCGGTCCAAGAATGGGGAACCGGGATGGGTGCGGGCAAGTCGAAGAAACACTAACGCTGGCCACATCCACGAAGACGTCGCTTCTTCGTCTCAGATATCTGGAGTTCACCAACTACTGTAATCAATCGCATCGTCAAGAGATCTTTCAGCAATGAAGCCATCACTTCACCACTATCAAAATCGCGTTTCGTCAGATGGACAGTGTATAACGACGATGCCTGCCTCTGTGACGAGCACGTCTCACCCTGATCATCCCTGGGCAGTGACTCGTGACTAGTGAGACTGGTTGGACATTCATGTTCTGCACACCTCACATCCTCGAGTGGGAAGTGCTAAGCTCTTGTATACGTGCTCGAACGGGGAGGACCTCCACTGTTCACTCCCGTATAGAGACTGAGGACTGTACACACCTGATCGCACCACCAGTACATCTTCATCGTCTGGTGCAATCATGACTGCCATGCGACCATTCACTACTCGTAGCCTTGGATGCTTTACATGCCGGTATGTATACAGCAAGTTGCTGGAACCTGCAAAGGATAGCTCTGATGATTCTCGTCATCGCCTTCCTGGCCAGATACGGTGTGGGACAGGCGCCTCCCTCAATCCAGCAGCAGTCCTCGGGCGATGCCCAGACTTGACGACCACAATGCGGAAGATCTGGAATGTCCTCATCGCGGAGAGATGGAGTCGCTCGACAGGAAGGGCATTTCTCGACTAGCGTACGATTAGCTGCAGATGGTATGGATTCATGGAACGCCGAGAGAGACCGTGAAAATGCGTTTGGCAGTGCGAATGCAGGGGGGCCAGGGGAAGAGAAATTCGGTGCACCTGCAATTTTCCACGTGGCCAAGGGCGCCACTAGGAGCTTAACCAGAAGATCAGCCGATGGCGTGCCCGGAACCGTGCAGCTGCTAGCCCCTAAGCTGCATGTACCCCCCGGAACCAAGGGCCGCGACGCAGGTACCCATCACAGGAGGAAATTGCGTCTGATCGCCTCGTGTGCCTGATTGGCACCGCTTCGGAAAGGTGTTCTGGACCTTTCACCGCGTGGGTGCTGAAGGAAAGCAATCTGACATATTCACCCCAAATGCCCAGGCTCTCTCCCTATCCATCCCACATTCTTTTTCCAGCGCGCATCGTTGGCTACGCAGATCAGTAGCCATGATCGACTTGCCCGCTGCCAATGACATTTCGTCAGAATCATGTCGTACAACCCCTCGCATCATGAGGGGTTGATGTAGAGCCGGCCTTGTGGCACGCAGCCAAGGCTCAGAGCTTCCGAGTGGGACGTGTGATGCCATGCACGCGGCGACATGTACATAGGTCTCTGACTTACGGACGTGATTGGGCAGTCGGTGATCGCGGGTGCACAACTCCAACTCTTGACCGAACGAATTGCCCTGCTCGACTGCTGACCGTTGTAAATGGCCAACAACAAGGAGTCCACAGGTTGTGTGGCTAACGAGACAGACACGCCTCATGATATGAGCCGCTGTTCGAGTGCTGTACGCGTCAGATTCGGAGGCGTGTTGTTCCTACCAGGCGTGCTTCGAAGCCTTGTTCATCCATAACTCATCGTGTCGCATCAACGTGCATGGAACACCATCATACTTCAATGCCCTCGGCAACAGTCAACCTTCTTCTTCCTGCTGCTGTTGCGTCAAAGATATCCACTCCTCCATCAATGCTTGACCAGCATTACCCTCCGTTCTTCCCTTGTTAGGAACCCCTTTTCTTGTCACCAGTAGACACAGCACCCATCCCCAGATACTAAAGCCTTCGTATGTAGTCTTGAACCCCAGCTTTTTCTTGTCGTCTTCGCTGGGTGCCTCGTCTTCTGCAGGAATTTGATTCATTGACATGGATACATTTTCATCATCGCTTTCTTCTCGGATAACCACATGCTGGGCGTCAGAACCTGCTACTTTTTCTGAGCTGCCTGTGATCCGGGTTTTGTTCTTGAAGGTTTTGCTCTTCGTAAGAAGGGAATGTCGAGTGCCGATTGGAGTCAGGAAAATGGATACTTCGAAATCGTCTACTCTACATAATCAGCTTGTGGCAATAACCTTTGGACCTGCTACCGCGGGCCCGCTTACCTTTTGTCACAACATCTTTAATTCGATTCTTTTTCTTCCCCTTCCCTTTCGCCCTTTCGTTTTCCTCTCGGAGCTTCGGAAGGACCAATGGTCTGATGGCCTCAATGACCCGTGGTAAAGCAGGATCGTCCGAGCTGAGGAGCCACAGTGGTCCATCAGCCGGGTTTTCAAGAAAGATTCGGCACTCTAGCATAGAATGCTGGCTGATACGAAGGTAGCGACGTATCGGCGCCATGGTCAGGACAGCAAGAATCAGGAGTGAGATCGTGCCCTCGCAAACTGATTTCGTGTCACGGATACATGTGTCAGCCGCGCTCAGATAAGATAAGATTAGATTGGATCACTGTTTCAAGCCCCCCTCGCTCTCTTAAGAGCTTCTCCCTTTGATGAGGAGCCAGGACTGGATACTTGATCACAAAGTGCTTTGGGCCGTAAGATCAGTGGTGAACGTTATCGCTCCTGACGCGTATCTTCCTCAGTGCAGGATTGTGCAACCCGAGGAACGCGTCTGGAGTGTCGACTCGTCCATTTCTAACGTAGTCGAGATCAGAATTTCAGAGGAAACACACACAACAGATTGTGGATTGTGTGAATACTGTAAGGGGTGTTTCCGTCTTGCTGGTCCCAACCATTTCTTTGACTTCAATCGTAATTGCCAGACATGTGCTTGTTGTTCCTGCTATGGCCTTCTTTATGCCCACCCTTCTCCCGACAAAAGTGCCACCTTCAACATTGCATCCTCTAGGGAGTGATAGTAGCAAGTCTTTGACCAACCCAATTGATATGATGGCACTTGTTCCTAACGACACTCGTAGGTGCCAAGCTGGCGATACTGTCAGAAATACTGCTAAAGATCGACCAGCTTGACTCTTCAGCGTCGATTCAATTCAGCTACATGCTACGATGGAGAATGCGAGTATCCGCACACCTACGAGGACACCTCACAGCCGAAGCCGATCTGTTTTGGGGGAGTTATCCCTTTCCGCATCTCGCTTCAATGTACCCTCACCTGTCCCAAGCGAGAAATACAGAGCAAGATCGACAGCTGCAAATCGACTCATAGACTTCAACCGACGGACCCCTCAAACTACGACCCACAAACGCAGCGTTTTCACGGCTTCAGGTCCACAACATCGCCGCCAATTTTCCAAAGCTACACGATATCGGCTTCTTCAGAGAGCCGTCACGCCAGACGGCGAATCTGCCAGTGACAGCGGTTCAGTGACCGGCATCGATACTCGGCTTCAACTTGGAGATCCGGTCAATCCAATCATCCATTTTCGCCCCCAACTTTGGAGACATCTTGAACCGACAAGAGATACGCTCAATCTCGATCTGTTCTGGCCCCAGAGATTGAACGAATTGGAAGAGCAGGAAGAAGAGGACATTGACGATAATCTGTACGGCAAAGATATATTCCCACTGCAAGGGCTTTTGCCACTATGTGAATTTCGAAACCTTCGTTCACTTCGGCTCGGCGGGATGTTGCAATCGTATCAAACACACATCTGGCAGACATGTTGGCTGAACCCTGGTCTGGAAGAGGTGGCCCTCGAAATGGCGCTGGAACCGACTATCAACGAATCGAACAAATCCTGGACTTGCATTAATGGGCCATGGCGCAGGAGGACAATAAGCGAAGCGTGCACTGACTACTTGTGAAGTCTAAGCGTTCCTTCAACAGAGCGGGCTGCTGACACGTACCAGGGGCGAGCAAGAAGATGGATCACTTTGTGATTCCATTGGCGTCGGAGAGTATCTGGACAAGAACGCCATGGCAACCGCCAGGAGCCTCGTTTCATGTCAAGGGGTCAACCTTCGCTACCTTCCTATCGTCAAACTGGTCCTTGCTGGCTTTGTTGTTGATGCAGGACCCTTCTTTCGGTGGTTCAATCCAATGAGGCTTCGAAATATCGAGTTTAAGTATGGCTGCATCGACGCAGGTTTCGCGCTTCCGTCCCACATGAGCAATTTGGTCACCGTATCATGGCCTGGAAAGCCCCAGCAGGAGAGACGAACGATCACCATCACAAGAACCAGGCAGCAAGATATCAGGACAATCTGGCTTAAGAGGAAATCGTCCAGAGCTGAACAAGCACATGGCCTCAAGCCCAAAATCAGCTCAATACTAACCAAGAACTGGTTTTCGTCTGCCAGAGCGCAGAGTCTCAAAGCACGGAAACCGAACAAAGACCGTCAACAGCGCGCGAGTCATACGAGCCAGGCAAGTCCGTCGAGTGATCTGAGTTTGTTTCGGCAAAGATCATCCTCAGGTATCTCTTGGAAGAGCAAAGATTTTGTTGATTTGTGAAATGATGCGTTGAAGCTCGAAGATAGCAAGGTGTCAATTTCTGTCTTTGGCAACATTTTAAGTTCGGATGGAGTTCAAAAACAATGAGCAAGGCGTTGGTGGTATTTGTCAGAGGAGACCGCTATATGATAAGTGTGGATGCCGTTTTCCTTTCACATTGCTTGGATCAACACGGAAGCTATTGTTAGCGTACACCTAGTGCCTCATTACGAAAGTTCACGATCCTTGTTCCCATCGAGCTGGCATCATGCCTTGTTTGTCATGTTGCCACGCTCCCATACTCACCCTCACTATCACTCTTCGGTTTTGACGGTGAGTCTGTTATTGAGTTCGAAAAGTACGGCTCAAGCTCAGATTCACCTATTTCGGGTTGAAGCAATGTTGGGCATGCAGGTGACTTGATCCAACCACAGTAATCGATTTCCGAAGAACTCGATCCGATAGGATGGCAAGCCATTATATGTCCATGAATGGTTGATCTGGTACGCCAATATGACCTACCAATCTAAGGTGTTTTGTGTGCTGAGCACACAAAAAGATCTGGCGGTTGATTATGCATTCCGTTTCATCTCACGAAGTGTGAGGGAGAAAGACTCTCGAGGAGGTGGAAGAGTTTGATCAGGGTGAAAGGTCACGTGAAAAAGGTCACGTGAAAGTGTCGAACTTGGCATATAAAAACTTCGAAAGTGCCGGACATTTTCGCAGAGTATTGGCCTGAAACTGCCTGTACTTGGTTGCCAAATTGCTCAATCGTCCCGGTTTCCTGGTCCCCTTTCATCACAGCTCTGCGTCTTGATTGTCATTCTCCGGCATCTTCGCTCTGACTCCGGTCAACCTGTCGATGAAGCATACCACACCTTGCAAGCATCTTGAGCCCGTATCTCCATGATCAAGACGCTTTCCTACAGATCTTCAAGGTCTTTGCAAATACCCAGTGGAAGACCGAAATAGGTTTTTAGCAGAGCCGCGTCTACTCCACCCTGTTGAGCCGAGCAATGGTTTGGCAGGACTATCAATCATGACGGACAATAGTAAAGGCTCTGCCTGCACGAAGCATTCGTGGTTTCCGAACTTCTCTTTTGTAATCCCAAAGCTTCTGAATCACCTTGTTGCATGGGTTATTAGTTTCTTGTGAAATATAAACATACATCCAATTTGCTGGTTGGGATCCTGCTTTACATGCTTTGGAGATATGTACACTTTCTGGCTCACCTGTAAATGTACGAGCTCCTTGATTTGTGAGCTGACCATATGAAAGTTGATCTGAGCTTGCTCCTGTCGCAGCTTACCGCTGGGACTATCCGTTCTATTATAATAGCATACTAGACAAGCCAATAGACCAGAAGCTTTCGTCAGGACAATTTCGGTGCAGACTATTCTCCCTTCGCACATTCTACTATCCCTACATCTGTCCCTTCGGCTTTCCAGATTTTGATGAGTCGCAGACCTGACGCGGGTACCAGTTCCTGGAACATCTTTTCTGTGCGTTCCTTTGCACCAAGTCCCAACATACACAGGTCTGTTTGCGCGTTCAAAGGCGAAGGCGGGTTCGACATGATCTGTTCGCAAATGAGCACTCGAGAATCAGAATCCATTGCCTTGGCGAGATGGGATAATATTTTGCGACAATTATCATCATGCCAGTCGTGAATGATTCGACGGATAAAGTACACAAGTGATCCTGAGAGAGAGATGGTCAGCTGTTGCTTTCGACAATCGAGTGAAAGGAAAGAGAGGAAATCCCCACCTTTGACGGGCTGCTCGTTAAAAAAGTCATGAGGCATCTTCTTGACATCCAGTAGCATCTCATCTTTGGAGTTTTCAACTTCCTCAATCACAACTGGTCGATCTTGCATGACCAGTCTCGAAGCTGGAATTGCCGGGCATGATCCCATGATTCTCTTCAGAGCCTGTCCTTTGCCGCTGCCTACGTCAACGATGAGAGTCCTGGCCGGGTCTCCGTTTTCCGCATAATCCTCGATCCAGCTGTAATCATACATTCCCGTGACTGGGAGCACTTCATCCAGCGTCGCCATGCTTAGGTTGAAAGCCTTCATACGTTTTGGGTACGCATTCATCATCTCCCAGAAGTTTTTATCTTCGCAGCCGTAGGCAAATGTGGTGGGGACATAGTTACCTTCTCTGGGTTCTTTAAGACCAAACTTCTCGAAATAGGCTGGCCATTTTGTATATGCAACCATGCCTTCGTCGAACCTGGATTTTGGAAAGGTGCATTAGATGAAGAGCGCCAACGTTGAGGAATCGATGTGCATTACATGATCTGAAAGAATGCTCCTTGCGGGTTCCCATCAACATAAATCTTCGATAGACGAGTGTGGGCAACGTGATCTTCTCCGACCTGCGCTAGTATTCCCGTTGATACGAGCATCCACAGAAATCGAGCTGCAAATATCAGTGTCGACTTCAGGCAATGCCTAAGGTATGCCGTTTCTGTTGCGCACTTACTGAGAAGAGACTCTTCAGCCCCTACACTTGCGGCCAATTCTCGGTAGGATATGCTTCCTTCTTGAGGGATCTTGTCGAAGATTTTGAGCTCCATGAGCATGCGGAGCGCGCCCATTTCCGCCATCTGGAGGTAATAAGCAAACAATACAGAAACAGCTTTAGAGTCTTTCAAACCTGCACTGAATACTCGAAGCACGTTTCTCCCGGTTCTTTGACCGCATTGATGATCTGTTTGGCGGTCTCGCTCATTTCGGTACGAAGAAGAAGACTCTGCTGGCCAGATGCACCCTTGTAGGCTTTCGTCGCTTCCACCAGCTTGGTGGCCCATGTTTGGAGGGAGTCTACCAACTCGTCCTCGCCATTCATCGTGTGGGTGCCGTTGGTTGTACCGTTCATTTCCGCCGAATGCGCCTTGAGCTGAGAAAACCGGCGACTCTTGTTTGTGCAAGGAGGGAAAGAGCAATGGTGCTGAGACTGTTAACATGACTTGCCCTCCAAGTTAGTTGCTCTTTTTGCGCCGGCATGTGAGAGATATGCATGCCTAGACCCCGCTGGTGGAGAACGATTGATCACTCTGGGCAATTCAGGAGGGATGGTCAGTCTGCTCATGCAAGCCCATGGGTTGTATCCAGTTGATCGCCGAGATGCGGGTCTCATTCGTGCCACAGATCGACTGCAGGGCCCGTCATCACGGACACTGGGACATGAGGCCATTGGTCCTGCTGGCGATGCTAAAAGGCGCGAGAGACGCATTGCAGCGCTGGCAGTGGCAATCCATTCCACGAACGTACACACCAGGGCGGGGAATTGGATGTGGCTTATCGACAGCTTCGCCAGGATTCTTTCTCGCTCCGCTCTTTCGAAAGGCACCACTGCAGCACAATGCGAGGCAAGCTGCATGATCCCGGGAGCTGTTTAGCCGGAGGCTTGGGCGGGCCTGGTGGTGGCCTTCCATTGCTACAAGTTGTGGATAACAGAACGGAGCAGGCAGAGCTCGCCCGACAGGTTGGTGAAGTATCCGACAGTCCCAACAAACCACCACACATAGACATTATCCTGCCTGGACCTCGCTCTTGTATCCAATGTGCAGAAAGAACGGAGAAGTTCGTCATATATGTACAGCATTTGGGCCGCAAGGCGGCTCGGATCGCTCTATCAGTTTCCGGGCGCTTCAGTTGGTGTTCGGCATGGGTAGTGTTTTGCGGCCGGCTAGGTGATTACTCGTAGTGGCCAGTGTCGTCTGGCCAGTGACCATTCAAGTGACTGCTCGAGTTCTCGTCATAGCGATTGGCAGAAGGCTGGCCTCCGAGTGAAACCCACACCTGGCGGCGCAGGGGTGTTCCTCGCGAATCGAGACTTTCAACGCACGGATCATGGCTGGTTGGACGAGGGAAATGGTCCTGGCTTGCTCTCCCCATTCAACTAGGATAAGCAGCGATGCGAATCTTTCCATTGTTCAGCGGGGGATGGTCCGGCAGCTGAGCTGCACACTGCACAGCACAGCACAGCACAGTACAGAAATCCTTTCTTGCAAAGCCTCGTTTGACGAGTCAACTTCCCACATTACTGAGGATTATTGCAGTGGGTGATCAGACTGTGCCAAGTGTGCCATTGATGGTACATCACTGAGACCCAAACTCCTTTGACCGAGGAGAGTGAACATGGCCGAAGAACTCGACGGCGGAGCTACGGCGCAGCAAGGACCTATCGAGCCCGATGCATGTATTCCCTTCTCTCAAATAAGCCCAAAGTCCTGACGCGCATATCTCAGACGCCATTTGATGACGAAGGCTATGCGGAATCAAGGTATTGCGTATGCGGCGGTCAGTTAAAGCAAACTAAAACCTTTGAAAAGTACATCCAGCTTCGTGTCATCTATTGCATCCGAGATCAGGAAGGGGACTGTTGAAAACGGAAGGGTGTATGCAGCCTACGGGAATCACGGTCAGCCTCGTCTTGGAACTCGTAGCTGATGCCAATCTTTGCTTATGGAGATTTAGAATATGGACTCCCCGTGGATGACTACGAGCTTGACAGACTTGATATGAACCATCAGAAATACACCCTACTTCAAGGGAATAGGCTGTTCCTGGCGCCGATAACACCTACGCCTCAGAAGATTTTAGATCTTGGGACAGGAACAGGTCCCATCTCCCAGTCACGCTTATCTTGGAGATGCTTATGCCATCCCTAGGTATATTTGCGATTGATGTTGCAGACATGTATCCTTCGGCAGATGTACTTAAGGCCCCTCCGTTTGATAAGGAATGGAGACGATTGCTGATGAAGACTAGGTAATTGGTACAGACATTGCGCCTGTCCAACCACAATGGCATGAAATCAGAAATTCCCGGAAATGAGCCATACTAACCGTGAGAAGGGTTCCTCCTAATTGCCAGTTCGAGATTGAAGATGCTGAGGACGACTGGACTTTTCAAAAGGACAGTTTTGACTATATCCATGGTCGAGATTTTTACCACTCCATTCGTGATTGGAGGCGCTTAGTCCAGCAAAGCTACGAGTAAGTTGTTCCCTCGGAGCAATCACACAATCTGTGCGTCAAGCTTATGGATTATTGTAGTCACCTCAAACCAGGCGGGTATCTTGAGCTGGCATGTGTCTGGCCAGTGCCTGCATGTGATGACAAAACGCTTCCTACCGACTGCGCATACGTCGAAGTCTGTCAGACCTTCCAGGAAATCGGGGCAAAGATCAAGGCCGATCCTGACGCTCCGCTGCACTTTCAGGAGTATCTCCAAGAAGCTGGGTTTACGAATACTTCCCAGGCGATTCTGAAGATTCCAACTTCACCGTGGCCGAAAGATCCCCGGCTGAAGAGAGTGGGTGCCCTGGAACTGATGAATCTAATGGAAGGGGCACAGGCTTTCTTGCTTCGAGGCTACACGAAAGAATTTGGGAGGACGAGGGAGGAACTGGAGGTTCTTTTGATGCGAATGCGGAAGGAATTGACCACGCTAAAGTATCATAGCTACGTCTCGTTGTGAGTATATCCTCCTGATGACTTAATGCCACGATGCAGCTCACGGGTCCTACCACAGTTACGTTGTGTATGGCAAAAAGCCCGAGAGCAAGAGTCAACCAGCCGAGGACATTTGAAGGGGGCATGCATTGGTTTCGCCAAATTTCCAAGCTCGACATCAGCCGCATGGAGGCGGGAGAGGTAGCATTGGGCTTATGGGAGGATGGGAGCAGTTTTCTGCAGGACAGACTATCCAGGGCACCTCAGGGAACCTGGCAGGGAATGTGGGAATCGGAATCGGAATCCTCTGCAAAGATGCGCACAACAGGCCAAAGATGCTCAGCTACCTTAAGTCTATTAATATCGTGACTTCAGTCCATTTATATGCCCTGCAGAACACGTTCGCCAATGCTCCCTTCGGTGTCACTGTATCAATCAATTCTTGTCGTCCAGAACCATGTTCCACCCTCACACCACCCCTACCAACCAATGCTCATGGTAATTGAAGAGTCTGCACGAGACGAGGTTGATTCCTGGCCGACCTCCTGGCCTGGGTCTGACCATTCTCACAGGCCACCAACAGTGTGGCTCGCCTGATCGCTTCTTGTTGGTAGCTAACAAAGAATTGGCATCACTCCACATTTGTCCTCCCGAGAGTGCCGGTAAATCATTGCGCACCCTGTCTTCTTTCAATTCAACCGTGACGATGTGTTTCTCACCCAATTGATTGCTAATCCTCCATTCAACTCTCCATAACCCTAATGCTACCTGACGGCGTCGGAGCACCTTCGATTCCGATTCTTGACTGATCTCCCTTTCTCCGGAGCTGGTGCCGTTCCCTGCATCTCCTCATGCAAGGTTCTGAGCTTGACCTCTTCGAACTCAACTCTCCAGGCTATACTACATGACCGCCTTGATGAGCAAACGTCAACTCGCTCGAAATGAGCGAGACTTGCAAGATCTTATCAGCTCAGTGCCGGGAAATGATCGATGCGCAGATTGTCAGGCGCGGAACCCAGGTACTTTCTCTATCATGCTCTCCTAGTCTTGGCAGCTGAAGCTGACTGTATCAATAGGATGGGCGAGCTGGAGTGTACGTGTCAATACCCTCGAGATACAGCAATGAGCAACTTTGGTTCTCTAGAGCAAAGCAGTGCCACTGCGAAGAAATGCGCAAGAAAGCTGACTCTGCATTGGCAATAGTTGGGTATATTCCTCTGTATGCGCTGTGCTGCGTTACACCGGAAGTTGGGGACACACATCTCCAAGGTCAAGTCGCTCAGCATGGACACGTGGTCAACAGATCAGGTCGAGGTATGTTCTCAGAGACATCGCAGCGGCGCTAGGCTATGATTGACTGTTGGCAGACCATGAGGCAGAATGGCAACATAGCTGTCAACAAGAATTACAATCCCAAGAACACAAAGCCCTCAATCCCTTTCGATGTCGATGAGGTGGACTCAGTGATGGAGAGGTTCATCCGGCAGAAATACCAAGAGAGGAGTTTGGCAGACGGCAAACCACGACCTCCAAGCCGCGATCAGATTCCAACAAGATCACCGCAACCGTCTCAGTCTCCTCCCATTCCCATTCAACCTCCTAAGAGAGGTAAGATCTTTGGCTTCAAGCTACGTGCTTCGTCCTCCGCATACTCAGTTTCAAAGCGTGATACAAGAAATCCACCACCTCTTGAACCGACCGTGGAAAATGCATTCCGAACGGAAGTCCGCTCAAATAAGCCATCCAAACCTCGCGTCAGCGATAGCAGCGAAAGGGACAAGGTCAAGGAGGAAAAGCTTGCTGCTCTACGGGAGATGGGATTCCCAGACAACAAGAGAAATTCTGCTGTCTTGAATCGTTTGAGCGGAGACCTGAGCCGAACTGTCGAGTCCTTGGTTAGATTAGGAGAGGGTAGTGGACCTGATTCGCGAAAAACCTCACCAGCTGGACCTAAGACCAATACGCCATCGAAAGCCACATTCCCAGACAGCGTAAAGACACATGTTGGAAACAACTCGGGGGTGTCAAACAATCCATTTGATCCTCCAGCCAATACCAATACGCTCGCCGTACCACAAGCTCAGGGGCAACAAGGAGCATCTTACAGCCCATTGGATGTGCAAAGTGGACCGCATAGCGTTGTTCAGCCGATGGATCAGGCATTCCCCGCGATGCAAATATCTCAACCTCTTTTTCCGCATAGCACCGGAGGCTATCCCAGTCAGCAGCCTCCAATCCAAGATCCACGGTTTCAACACTCGATGACACCACCGGTTCTCCATGTTTGCCAGCAGTACGGATACACTGCGCCGCCGTCAACCCTTTATAATACAAATCCGTTTTTCCCATCGACTCAGCCGCAAAACACTAGCATGTATGATTCCTTTCTACCGACGAGCCAAAATGCGCCATTCTCGGCACCTCCCACCAATCCCTTCTTCCAACAGCAATCTTTTTATGAAGCAGCTCAGCAACCACCACGGTCTGCCCCGTTACAATCCCAAACGAGTTACTCCAACCCATTTGGCATTCCGCCTTCGTCTCAAAGTGCGCCATCGCAGCAACAGCAACATCCCACTTCGTTCAATCACCAACCAGTTTTTTCCCCTTCGAATGCTATCCCACAATCTTTCTACCAGCAACAAGGTCTGCAATTTCAAGTCCAACCACCGTCTCAAAGCCCGAATTCCTCACAGCAACCGCAAACGTCATATCAGCAGTCACCTACTCCTTACCAACCTCAATCTCAGCCTCAACAGTCACCCCAATACCAGACCCAGCCGTCTCCACTCCGCCCACAACAGACTGGCCGCTTCGATAAAAAGTCCATTCTAGCCTTGTACAACTATCCTCATCTCGCACCACAACCGATGCCCACTATACCGGACGACCCTACTCCATCGGCTGAGACACCATCATCAAATCCGCTCTCAGCTACTCCACAGCAAACGTCAAATTCGAACTTTTCGGCCAATAGCGCCGTCGTACCAGCGAGAAGAAGCGCCACCATGCCCGTTTCAACGATTCCCGTCTCCAAACCGACGGCGGCTGTGGGGAGTAGGAACCCCTTCCTTAGCGGTAGTAATGATAATAGCAGGCAAAGCAGTGCTGTCACCTCGCCCACTCTCGCACATCCTTCTGCAGCATCAAATAGTATCATGCATCGCCATGCGAGTCAAGAGAGCGTGAGCATCGCCAATCTCGAGAGCGGCAGGCATTCGCCGGATGCTTTTGCGAATCTAAGTGCGAGGTTTGTGAGGGGATAAAGGATAAAAGGGATCGGAGACAGCTTTGAGAGGAGCTATTCGCGACAATTCCGGTTCCATGGACAAAAGAGGGGATGCCGAGAGAATATGTATTCATGAAGAAGAAAGACGTCTATTACTGCTAATGCCTGATACATCCCTTTAATTGTTGGAAGTGGATACGCTCTTCACGTTGAAGGGAAACATTGATGAAGAGGAAAACCGTCATACAGGGGAAATTGGCAACAATGTTGGACATTTTGGCAGCAGCATTGTCCGCACGCGCGTGTAAAGTTGTCGGCTCCTCGCAGTTGGGAGCCTTTGCAATGGAAGGTTGAAAAGGGGCAAAACTTTGGAACAAGTTTTACAGTGGCGAGCTTGTCGACGAGCCAACTACGTGGAATACTGCTTGCAGGGTCCTTGTGCCATCCGACCATCAGACCATACTCTGCCTGATCTTGACTTCTCAAGTTGCTGGAACCACTTTCTTCCATTTCAACTATCCGAAAAGGCTACCTATTGATCGCTCTCGCTCAAACCCACACTATATTTCCCCTTCATCTCACGCCTCATGCTTCCTCTCCTGCGTTTTCACCCTCCTAATCTTGTTCTACCCATGAAAAATAGACATGTCAACTTCAACGTCTTAGCTTCTCTCTTCTCGTCCCCCACACCTCGCCTCAGAGTCCGGTCAGACACATAACGTTAGGCCTTCTCGGACGGCATACAAAAGCAGGTAATCATCATCTGGTTGCCATACCGGCCTTTCGCCTTCTCGTCGTCCGTGCTTCTTTTCTAAAGTTTCAAAGCAACCCGTTCAGACTTGAATTAGCCAGGTGATACTATACTGAATTCACGTCTTCTCCAGAAGCTCGACGCCATAGCTTTCTCATCTGCTGACGACAAATCCAAAAGCGGGCAAGAAGAGCACGTTGAGGGAAGGGAGATGTAATTCGAAGCATACTGTAGCCTTGTATGTACAGGAGTCGCTCGTTACTATGTTTCCACAAGTCAACCGGAATGCAACCTCATTCACGATCACGACCAGACACTTCGTTTCTTCCGCTCCGCCTGTCTCTGACCTCCCCACGGTAACGATACCTCCCACCACCTCGACGTAGCAGGTTCTTTCCTCTCCGGCCTGCTGCTCTTCCCGATCCCCCACGGCCCCTTGGCTCCCCCAAGCACACTGTCGCCTTGATGATCTCTCGAAATCGTGACTACTGCAGGGCCTTTGCCGTTGACATGCTTCTCGAGATCCCCACGTTGCTCAGTCTTCCCCAGAAGCCCGAAGGTCCTCTTCCCCATTCCAGCCCAGTCCTTCATCCACTTCGTTTCCATCGCATTACGCCAAAACCCGGCGGCTTCTTGCCGCTTCTTCTTCTCTGCTTCATGATCCTCCCGCACCTTCCTCTCAGGGAACAAACACCAAACCGCCACATCCCCCTTCCTCCTCCAATCATTATGCCAATGACTATTGAATCCCCGCCAACACTCTGCATACCCACTCCCCCTCAACGCGACCTCCATCGTCCCCTCCGCTTGAGCAAAGAAGACCAGATAATCGGGCCACTCACGCCTCTTGTCTACGTGGCCTTGGAGAACGAGTTTTCGTGGCCCAGGCGAATCCAGACGATGTTTGTCTCTGGTGGTGAAGATTCCACCCCTGCTGGCTCGCGGCGGTTGGCGACTCATGGTTTGTCTGAGCCAGAGGAAGGGGGACGCGTAAAATGCGTCTGTTTCATCGACGTAGCTGCGTTTTTCCGAGGGGGAGAAGTAGAGCGGTGGCTCGCATGTCAGTGCCCAGGCGGAGATGCCGGGGTGGATAAGGTGGCTGCGCCAGGGGGTGGAATGGCAGGGCATTAGGAATGCGGCGGTTAGGTTTGAATTTTCGTGCGGATGGTAGTAGGTTTCGTGTTGGTGGCGGAGGTAGGTCAGCACGTCTATTACGCCACGGCCATGGATGGTGGTGGTGTAGATGCCGATGCTGGCGTTGAGGAGGATAATGAGGCCCAGGATGAGACGTTTGAGGAGGGCGTGGGGAGGGGAACGACGTGACCGGAGCGGAAGGACGAGCGAGGGGGCGAAGAATTGGGCCAATGGCTCGGAGGCTAGGACGTTGAGAAGTGGGAGTAGCGGGTAGATGAATCGGACCTCTTTGTGCGAGATCAGCGAGAGGGCGGCAGGGACTGCGCATGCAACCATCGCGAGTTGCGAAAGGATTGTATTCGTCAACGGGGAGTTTGTTGAACGCGTAGAGGAGAAGCCTTTGTATATCCCAATCATCGCAAAGGGAAGGGCGGTGGTTAACAGAAGCGGAAACCCCTGTGAGAGGTAGTAATGCCAGTCATTTCTGCCATAAAAGACGGAAAGAGATTGTACGACATTGAAATAGATGAATGTCAGTGTGGGAAAGGTCCAGAACTGGTAGTAGAAGCGGTCCACCAACACGGAGAGGATGAGAATCGTAGAGCCGCAGAGGACCGATTCCGCGATAAGTTTGGTCCGTTCTGGCGTCGTGGCGCGAAGAAAGGAGGGCGATGTAAACTCGATCAACATTCGGCGATCGGTCCAAGGAACCTTTGCAAACCACCCTCCACTCGACATCTTAAGGCACGTCGTTGCAGCGAGAGTGATCCATACCAGTAGATTTGTCGGACGTAAGATGGTAGCGAGCGCTGCCAGAAGAAGGGACCGCCGTAATCTGGTCGTCTCGTCCACTGCGTCTTTTCCAGCATCTTCCAGCATTCTCAAACCAGCGCTGTCACACCTGGCGTTGCTCTCGCCCGTCAACGACCACTGCCATGGCCAGTTGTACAGCGCAGCGACTGTCAACGTTGTTTCCAAGCAATTGGACAATGATCGTGTCGAGCAGAACCACTGCCAGGGGCTCAGGACCGTCAATGCCAGTGCTGCCCATGCCTGATAACTTGCGTGCCCGAACACCCTCCGTGCCAATCGCCAGGTGTAGTAATCGCCCAGTGCTGCGAAAAGTCCTTGTAAGGTGTGAGGTGCTGCCAGCAAGAGTTCCGCCCGAGCGGCAGGGGTCAGTCGAAAGCCTTCAGCAACAACATTCGCAATGTAGTAGATCGCCGCGAACATAGCCGGATGTATCGCAGACCGAAGAGCGTTCTTCCACTCCTGCGAGCTTGTCAGTTGAGCACATTTCAAGCAGTACGGAAACGCGCGAAACAGACCCAAGTAATCCAGGCACCACTCTGTCCGCCAAATACCATGCGCCAGGCCGGCTCTAAGGATTGGAAGTATTCGTCTGGCTGGAAGAAGGTCCTGACGGTGAGGGCATTGAGTATCCGCAATGCGACGAGGAACAGCAGGATATCCGGCGCAGAAGCTGGATGCGCAACATGGACAACAGCGTTGCGCCTTGCCGACAGGCGCTCTCGGGGGGCTTTGGGGTCGCCGGTGACCTTCGTCGAGGCAACTGACAGGTCTGATGAGGACGACGTGGACATGATCAGGGCCGACCATGATGAAGCTGTGCAAGGCCGGCGAGCGACGAGCTGCAAGAGAATTGGAGCTGCGGCCCTCTGACTGCAACTTTGTCCCTTCGCTTGTTCTCCGGCCCACACTAAACAGGGCTTCTGGGCTTCAACCTTCTCATAGCGATCTGAGATCTCCTCCCCCTGCGCTGAGGAGGAGACATACGAGAATCAGTGACGGCTTCGCATTCAGAGTTCTCATGGTGATGTGCTCATGCTCCTACCCACCCGGTGCTCCTTGAAGACGCGGACTCATCGCGAACAGTCCGCACCCTCCATCGCATATTCGTGAGACCCACTCTCTCCCTCTGAAAGACCTTCAGCGATGGCTCCCGTGGCTCTCCCAGCAGAGACTGGCCTCAACGGCCCTGTGAATGGCTCTACTCTCAAACCGACCGCCCCGTCTTTCCATCCTACCGGCACCCCAGAGCCGTCGAATTACCATGCCTCCTCATCAGATGAAGCTGTTCACGCCGAACACACTTATGCCGCCCATAACTACCACCCTCTCCCGATAGTCTTTGCTCGTGCCTCCGGCACCTCAGTCTGGGATCCAGAAGGTCGTCAGTACCTCGACTTTCTTTCCGCATATTCTGCCGTCAACCAAGGGCATTGCCATCCAGAACTGGTGAAGGCGTTGACCGAGCAAGCGTCAACGCTGACACTGAGCTCGAGAGCTTTTTACAATGATGTGTTCCCCAGGTTCGCTGAGTTTGTTACCAAGTATTTCGGCTTTGACAGAGTTCTACCCATGAACACCGGCGCAGAAGCAGTGGAGACTGCAATCAAGATATCAAGAAAATGGGGTTACAAGGTCAAGGGCATTCCAGAGAACGAGGCTTTTGTTTTGGGTGTTGCAGATAACTTCCATGGCCGAACGGTACGTTGCAGACGGACAGTTCAGATACAGTTACTTACAGATCTCGACGGTGCAGTTTGGAGCAATTACCATGTCGACAGATCCTGAATCGCGTGACCACTATGGTCCTCTCGTGCCAAATATTGGATGTTACTGCCCGGCTACCAAGAAATCGATCCCCTTCAACGATGTGGACGCCGTTCGCACAGCCTTCAAAGCTCATGGAAAGCACGTCGCTGGATTCCTCGTTGAGCCCATCCAGGGCGAAGCAGGTATTGTCGTCCCAGATGACAGCTATCTGAGAGAGATCAGAAAGCTGTGTGACGAATATGATGTGCTCTTGATCTGCGACGAAATCCAAACCGGTATCGCCCGAACAGGCAAGCTACTTTGCCATGAATGGGCAGGTATCAAGCCGGACATGGTGCTTCTGGGAAAGGCAATTTCCGGAGGAATGTATCCTGTGTCGTGTGTTCTCGGGCGTGACGAGGTCATGCTCACCATCGAACCCGGCACCCATGGGTCGACATACGGAGGCAATCCGCTTGGCTGCGCTGTTGCGATTCGAGCACTCGAGATAGTCCGAGATGAGAATATGGTTGAGCGTGCGGAAACCCTGGGGCATATATTCAGAGATGGGTTGAAGGCCTTGAACAGTCCAATGATCAGCACAGTCCGTGGCAAAGGCCTGTTCAATGCTATCGTCATTGACGAGACAAAGACTGGAGGTCACAGCGCATGGGACTTATGCATGTTGATGAAGCAAAAGGGACTTCTGGTTGGTCGAGCCCTGAAATCCGCCCATCTGAAGGACTCTGAAGAACATCATGCTGACGGAGTAAAGGCGAAACCTACCCACTCAAACATCATCCGCCTCGCGCCGCCGTTGGTGATCACGGAAGAGGAGATCAAGAAAGCCCTCGCCATCATGCAGGAAGCTATGGAGGAACTCCCCACCCTGAAGGGCGAGAAGGAAGACAAAGTCATCCCCCCAGCAGAGAAGAATGTGCATATCCAGCTCGAGAATTAGAGATCAATCAGGCCAGGTTTCAAACCCACTCCTAAGCCGGACCTGAGCTGGAACCCGCCATCGCATACTTAAGTCTTTGCAAGCCAGAAAACTCACAGCCGAAAGAAAGAAAGCCGTCCATGTTCTGAATGTGTACGATCGCTCAGAGAAGCCGCAAGGGAGTCACGATGACAGAACAAAACGCGAAAGGGACTGTGGAGGATCCAACTAGGAAAACTGGACGAGGGAGTCTCTGAAGCATTGGATCATGTCATCCGTTGCAGGCTCAGCTACTCTGTATCACGCTCAAGAGAAGCGATTGTCAGACCCCTTGAATAGGATGAGATATCATATGGTGATTAACCTGAACAGAGATTCGACCTTCTGAGAAGAATACAACTTGCCGTCTTCCAGACCCTTTGCAGCCTTGAGCATCTTTTTCCCTCCGGTCATCAGCTTGATATGACCATGAACGTCCTGACCTGGATTATTGCACCCCTCCCCCCCCCCTTCCACCTACAGCCATGCCATGTCCTGCGGCGCCATGAAACAGGCAGGTTCGTCGGGTTCATCCATCCATCCATCCATCCATCCAGTCAATTTCCGCTCCCGGACGCTTTTTCCAGACTTACGGCCGAAAAACCAGTGGCTGCCTCCATAGACCTATACCGCAGCTCATGCTGTCGAAGCTTTTATTGTGCCGGTAGGGAGATGTAACGAAGATGAGGGAAGATGGG
>JAABUK010003967.1_pt1 | contig 24572 bp, 18 predicted proteins | sample 5559141 | NCBI WGS metagenome assembly JAABUK01 (sample SAMN10711869, study PRJNA513367) | rock metagenome | isolation source: Antarctica rocks | place: Antarctica: Victoria Land, Pudding Butte nord | collected 2016-01-03 | reverse complement strand
ATCCAACCCAGCACCAACACAACCATACCTTCCCCATCTATGAAAACGCAACAGAAGAGTACCAATACTCCATCAACATCCGCGTCGACAAGTACATCTCCCCTCCTCTCCCCCTTCAGAAACCATCCCCTGAACAAAACATCCCGCTAACCCAACCACTCAGATCAGCACTCAACCGCCCCTTCTACATCCACTTCTTCCTCGGCGCCGTCCCTTCCTCCCAAGCAACATGGTCCTTCGCACCAACCCTCATCGCCTCCCACAGCGTGCTATACTACCCCCCCGCCACCCTCACCTCCCCCTCCCCCTCTCCCAACACCAAAACCGCAACCACCAACCCCATCCCCCCCACAAATCCTCCTCCCACCCCCCAAATAACAACATACGGCCAACTCCCCCTCGCCCACGCCCTCCTCCGCTTCAACCTCACCTCCGCACATCCCCACTCCGTCATCCCACTGCTAACACAGCATCTACACTGGCGCGTGCAGGATTTCCACGACCGAGCCGTCGAGACGGGAGCAGTGGAGAGTTTAAAGGTGTTTGTGGTAGGGAGGAAGGTGGTTAGTAAGGCGGCTGGACATAGCTTTCCTGTTTACGGTGGGTGGAAGATCTATAGGGAGGCTACGGATGGCAAGGCGGGTGGGTTGGGGGAGGGGGAGGGGATGTGAGCGCTGGTGGGGCTAGTGTTTATGGTTGGCACGATCGTATGATCATCAACTCGCTCGATTATGCTAAATTGCTTCTCGCGTGCATTTTTTGATCCAAAATGCCGCTCTTGCTTTTCCTTCTTTTGCTCGCCAGACGCCATATCCTGCTGGATCCAATGGTATTTGTTCCCCTCCAATGCACGCACTACTAATATGCAGTCATGTGACAATGCCGTGTCAATGTCCGCTACAAAACCCAAGAGGTATAAATGCCAAACCGCCATATTTGCTAGATCAAAACAATCCCCATTTCTTCGTCGTTTTACTCGATTCGCCCGTTTTCTTGCTGGTGCTCGACGTGGTCGACTTCGGCGCCGAAGACAAGGAGACCGAGGAGCCCCCCGAGGCGGCGGATGAGATGGCTGCGAGACGTAGCTTCGCCCGCTCATCACCGTGCTCGGCGGCTTGCACGTACCACCTGTTGGATTCCATCGTGTCACGGCGGCAGCCGATGCCCATCTCTGTGAAGTAGCCGACTGCGTATTGTGCTTTCGGCAGGCCTAGATATGTCGAGTTAGCATAAGGTTTGTCATGGCGAGCTGGGGAGGCAACCTACCTGATTCAGCGGCCTTCCTGGCCCACTCATACGCCTCATTCTCGTCTTTATCCAGTACAGGCTCCGCTCCGACCATATACCATGCGCATAACGCCATCATCGCCAACGGGTGTCCTCGTTCAGCGGCCCTGGTGTAGAAATGGACACTGAGCGCTGGGTCTTTTGGACAGCTTAATCTGCCATGTTCGTATGAGTCGCCCAACCTGTAATTCGCTTCCACATGGCCTAAATCAGCGGATTGTGTGAAAAGTTGCGCCGCGTATGCTTCGTCATGGAATACATCATCACCGTAGCCTGTCTCGTGCAAGAGACCCAGCTCGTAGGGTGCAGCATTATATTGGAAGTCGGCAGACTCTGCTGCTCTTTTCAACCACTTGAGGCCTTCCCGATACCGGTTGCCGAGGCCCATGTCGCCTACCAAACATGCTCTACCAAGTCGTGACATGGCCCCTGGATGATTCTTGGACGCGGATTGGCGATAGAACTGCACGGCCTTTTGGGAGTCTTTCCGACTGCCCCAGCCAAACTCATAACAGAGTGCTGCTCTGTAGCCAGCTTCGGCGTGACCATGTTTGCTCGCGGCTATGAAAAGGGGAAATGCCTTATCGTTATCTCCAACGCCCTTATTGAGCAGTCCTGAAGCGTACCCGTCTGCAAGATAATACTGCGCGAATGGATAGCTTCGGTCTGACAGCTTCTGCAGTATCTGTCGCGCTTCACGGAGTAGCTCTGCTCGCGATCCAGCAAGGGTTGAATTGTCGACATGAGAGCCGTCAAGATCCCGATTTGGCTTCGGAGAGGGCTGTCTTGGAGCCACATCCTCTTCATTGCCGCCCATTTCCTGGGCGGCATTGATCATGAACACTGCAAACTCGTACTGTATCGTCGGATCGTTCGTCTTCTTTACATTGGCACGGTACATATCCAGCGTTTTCTTCGTGCTAAGCAACGAAGCATTCTCGCCAATAGCTTGTCGGAGATGGGAGTTATCGAGATTGGAAGGGGCTGGAGGGGGTTGCGGATACGGCACATTTAGGAGATCGATATACGACATCGTCCGAGAATCGGGCGAGGCCCGCGAGGGAGACGGTGTTCGCGCATTGCTGAATTGCCCAGGGGACAGACTTCGTCCTGCAGCTCCAAGTTCGGAAGTTGACGAATATGCAGAATGCGGCCGTGGAAAATTTGTACTGAGATGCGAAGGGCTGCGCGGGGCTAGATGCTGACTTGACAGCTTTGAGGATAAATGAACAGGTCCGTCAGAAGACCTACGAACTGGACGCGGCGATGGATTACTATCCACAGAAAGCCTCTTTCGAGACGGATCGAAAGGTTGATGGTGATATTGTAAAGGTTGTGGTGCATCTTCGGGGATTCCAGCACTTACGAAACTTCCGCCAGATGTGTGCCTTGAATTTGGTCCGCTGCCATCAACCGAAGATATGATACCCGTTTGAGGTTGCTGCAGTAGGTCTGGGGCTTCTTGAGTGTGCCTTTGACGAAGCGGTATGGAATGCGTCACAGGCGGCGGTCCACTTGATTTCCTCAAATGCTCTGACCCGTAGTCCTGCAGCGGCTCCCAATTCTCGGAATTTCGTACAGGCTGCCTCATGTAGGCATCGTCTCCGGCCTCGAAAGACGACTGCCTTTTTGTAGCTGTCTTGACACTTGAGTCTGTTGCATTTCGAAACATCGGTGAGGCTTGTCCTGACGATATGCCACCGGTATTTGCTGAGGACGAGGAGAGAGGTCTCCGTTCTCGGATTCGGGGTGGTGGATCCAAAGGAACTTCCTTCGGAGGGAATTTGGGGGAGTAGGAGGGCGGTGGGCTTGATATTGGCGACGGCGCGGTCCTTTCATGACTTATGGGCAGCCGACCAGGTTTCGAAAAGTCCATCGTGCTCTCCGGAGCCATCATCTAGGGTAAGGAGGATGAGGCCAGAATACGCCGAGTGAGACCCTCTGACCGTCCAACGTATCCCACGCCGGTCGCGCGTCTGAGAGTCCCTCTTTTTCACGGGGCTCTAGGTTGCTCCGTAGCTTACCTTATCCGTCTCAGGAATCGCGACGCTATGGGGTTCAGGAATGTAGTAAAAGATCGCAAGGCTGGGGTTTGACGGGTGACGAGGGATCGAGTTATCATAGAGTCTGTTTGTTGGTTAGTACAACAAAGTGAAGCTTGAAGACAAAGCTGACTGTGTCGGTGAGGGGTGTACACGTCTGGGCCGTACGAATTCATATAGCTCATGTAGCTAGATCAGGACAGCGTCAGCTCAAGGAAGGAGGAGCTGTAAGGCAGGAAGCAGCAAAGACTGGCTTCGGAAGCCGGATGATTCGTTTGGCGAATGGCGAAAGGCGAGTCAAAATGGAAAGTAACGTAACAATGCGGGACCAGCCCAAGGGAGCAACGACCTGAAAGCTAGCGTAGGCAGCAAATGCCAGCAACCCGTTTGCTTTTTAAGGCGGTGGCCTATGGAGTCGTCGAGCAGAGTAAGCTACTAAAGTACTCTCGTACTCCGGTATGATAGTCAACAAAGAATCGTTGAATGCACGTGGGCCATGCAAAGCCTTGGACTTGAGACTTTTCCGCGTGAAAGGCGTTTATTCGCAAAGCACGGTGACGAGCGATCTACAGCACTAGGAGGACCGAAGGGCAAGGGCAAGAAAAGGAGTTGATGGACCAAGAAATCTCCTTTCCACACCATCATACCCACCATATGTGGTTATCCATGATGAATGTCACCATCGAAACCACACCATTGCTCTACGAGTTATGAAGCCGAAGAGGGCCATTCAGAACGATCCATCAATGTCCGTTGGTGGACAGATGCATGCGACAAGCAGATCTAGTCGACTTCAGGGGCTTGAGGGCGCCCCCCAAACCTCCAGGGATCTTGCCGCCATGCAGATGGTCTCGTGTTTTGGTACGAGTTACTGTGGAGTGTGGACCTCGCCCACTACTCTCTTCCTTCTCAGGACGGCATGGATGTTCGCACAACAAGTCACAAGTCAGATGCATTGAATACTGTAGGTCTTTGCGCACAGGTACTCGTAGACGTAGATCATCAATTCATCATCGTATGGGCAAAGCAGGTTTGGAAGTCTACTTTACTGGTAAACCGCGAGCCTCTGCCAAGGTAGGGCTGCAACCAGGAGCAACGCCGCGTCTAAAATTGGGCATCTCCACCACCGTTGATGTTATGTAATCAAGAATCAAAACACCAACAAATGATCGGAGCGATCAGGATTTACAGCTTCACTTTCCTTGTTCACAACCCTCTTTTTGGTTGTCTGCCCTGGACTGTTGCTAGCCTCCGCACTCACTCGTTCGTCAAGGGCAGCAAAGGATTACCAGTCGCCTGTTCTATTCATTCGCTTTTCTGACTTTGTTGGTCCTCGCCGCCTCATCTTACGCCTCCTGTACCTGATTCGACAGCGACTCACACCCTCTACAGCGTTACGCAACACTGGGATCAGTCGCTAGATAGCAGGGTGCGCTTCTCCTCCATTCCTCGGCGCCTGTGTTGCAAAGTAGCCTTGCGCAAGCGCTGCATGTGGCCGAGACAGAAGCGTAAGTATCACTGGAATGTACCATCAGCAACGAATCTAATCTACTTCCAGAAGAATGTCTCTCCCACGCAAGCCTCAGGCGACTTCGCCCAAGCGAGACAATAGGGGCTCTCCATACCGTGACTCCCCATCGAGACGAGCCCGGCCGAACGACCTCGAAGGAGCTTCACATTATACACCACCACAGAGTCCACGAGCTCCACGGACCCCTAAACACAAGCCGCAGCAGCAAGCGTATATCCAGGCTGAGCCATCCCCCTCGAGGACCTTAGGCAACGACCAAGACATGGGAGCCCCAGCAGACTTCACTAGGAAACGTAGCCTGATCCGACCGGAGCGAGGCCGTATAGATCGCGATCATCCAAATTTTCACTACCGCCAGCATGCTCAGAATATGGAGGTCTTTCCTTCAACGACGGGGAACGATCCCGTGATTGAGGACCAGGACGACGAAGGAGAAACGTTGATTACAGAGGAGACTGAATTGAAGAGGAAGGGTCAAGGGTCTCCCGAAAGCCCTCCCCGTGGGCGAACCCGTGAGCTGGCACCTGTCGTCGGTAATGGCAACAAGCGGCTAAAGCGGAAGATGGGGCGAAAGGAGAAACCAATTTTGAGTGACGAGGAGAAGAGACGGCAGAAAGAGCTGGATGCCGTACGGCCACCTAGTCTCTGGAACGTATACTGTGCCATGATTACGTTTTGGTGTCCGGGTTTTATGCTCAAATGTTTTGGCATGCCAGCCAAAGCTCAACAGAGGGCATGGAGAGAGAAGATGGGCTTGATCAGTATCATACTGCTGATATGTGGTTTCGTCGGATTCCTGACATTTGGCTTTACTGAAGCTGTTTGTGGCCAGCCCGCAACCATGCTCCGGGTCAACCACGTCGATAACGGATATATGATTTTTCATGGACTCGCATACAATCTTGAGAACTCCGGGCACCCTGCAGCCAAGGGTATCTTGGCAGACCAGAATATCTTGTACGATCTGGGACCAGATCAATCTTACGGAGGCATGGATGGGAGCTTCATGTTCCAGAATGTCAATGGAGCGTGTAAGAATCTCATTACCCTGGCACCCAATTCCGATGTGCCTACCAACGCGCGAGGGGACTTGGCTTGGTATTTCCCGTGCAACGCATACAAACAGGATGGTTCTAGCAAGCCAAACATGACGATACCATACTACCCCGGCTACGCATGTCACACGACCGTCGACGGCAGAGGGGCGTTCTACCACCTTCGCAGCTCTGGGGAAGTGTTCTACACGTGGGAAGATATAAAGAACAAAAGCCGAAACCTTGTTGTCTATTCAGGCAGTGTGCTCGACCTCGACCTTCTCAATTGGTTCAATACTTCTCAAGTTCAATATCCTTCCGATTTCGATAAGCTCAAGAACAACCCGGATGTAAGGGGAGTCGATATAACACACGCGTACCAGTCTGGTCACAATAAGCAGCTTGGTAAATGTCTGACCGAGATCATTCGTGTTGGATCGATCGATACCGAGACTGTTGGTTGTATAGCTTCGAAAGTAGTTCTCTACGTTTCGCTCGTTTTCATTCTGTCGATTGTCTCAGCGAAGTTCCTTCTGGCGCTGTCCTTCCAGTGGTTCTTCAGTCGGCGCTTCGCAGCGTCCAAGACATCCGTGGAAGGAAATTCCAAGAAACGAAACCAACAGATAGAGGACTGGAGTGATGATATTTACCGTCCACCACCAAAGATGACCGATTCGGGCGTCGCTCTATCGGACAAGTCTAATAGACGTGGCAGCAACTTTTTGCCGACCACCTCTCGCTTCACCAGTCCGTATGCCTCTGCGGCAGTCACAAAAAGCCGTCCAGCCCCCACCACCATGGCAAGTCAAAGCTCAACAGCAAGGTTGCTTCGACCTACTTCAATGTACCAGCATGGCGATGGCAGTGAGCTTACACTACCGAGCTTTGACCCTACCTCAAGGCATAGTCTCGCTGGAAGTCGCTCCAGTATGATGATGTCAAGTCAAAACCCCAGACTCTCAAGCGTAATGGCAGATTTGGATACCTCTGGACCCGCGGGCTTCATACACGAGGCTGTCGTGCCTCAGCCGCCTCCAGAATGGGAGCCCTTCGGTTATCCATTAGCTCACACCATTAACCTGGTGACAGCGTACTCAGAAGGCTATGAGGGTCTCCGTACCACGCTTGATTCCATTGCCTTGACCGAGTACCCGAACAGCCACAAAGCGATCTTAGTGGTTTGTGACGGGATGATCAAGGGCGAGGGCGAAGACCTTACTACACCGGAGATCGCTTTGAGTATGATGGGAGACCATGCCATCCTACCCGACGAAGTTCGGGCTTTCTCATATGTCGCAGTAGCCAGTGGTTCCAAGCGGCACAATATGGCGAAGGTATATTCCGGATTCTATGACTATGGAGAAGAGTCAAAGGTGCCTTTGAACAGGCAACAGCGAGTTCCGATGATGGTAGTCGTCAAGTGCGGAACACCAGATGAAGCCACAGCACGCAAACCTGGGAACCGGGGGAAACGCGACAGCCAAATCATCCTTATGTCTTTCTTGCAAAAAGTCATGTTCGATGAGCGTATGACCGAGTTGGAATTCGAGATGTTCAATGGACTCTGGAGGGTGACGGGCATTTCGCCAGATTACTATGAGATCGTTCTGATGGTTGACGCGGATACAAAGGTCTTCCCAGATAGCCTTACTCACATGGTCTCCGCCATGGTCAAGGATCCGGAGATCATGGGTCTTTGTGGAGAAACCAAGATTGCTAACAAACGCGCAAGCTGGGTGTCGATGATCCAAGTCTTCGAGTATTTCATCTCTCATCATCTGTCGAAATCCTTCGAATCGGTCTTTGGTGGCGTAACCTGTCTGCCGGGGTGCTTTTGCATGTACCGAATCAAGTCACCAAAGGGAGGCCAGAATTACTGGGTCCCAATCCTAGCAAATCCTGACGTTGTGGAGCACTACTCCGAGAACGTTGTGGACACACTACACAAAAAGAATCTTCTCCTCCTTGGAGAGGATCGATACCTATCCACTTTGATGCTGAAGACCTTCCCGAAACGCAAGCAGGTCTTCGTACCGCAAGCTGTGTGCAAGACCACTGTGCCCGAGCAATTCTCTGTGCTCCTATCGCAGCGGCGGCGATGGATCAACAGTACTGTCCATAACCTTATGGAGCTTGTCTTGGTCAGAGATCTGTGCGGTACTTTCTGCTTCAGCATGCAATTCGTTGTCTTCATCGAACTCGTCGGTACTTTGGTCCTGCCTGCGGCTATCACCTTTACGTTCTACGTTGTCATTATCGCCATCGTTAAAACGCCAACTCCTGTCATCCCGCTTGTGCTACTGGCATTGATCCTAGGTCTACCAGCCGTATTGATTGTCTTGACAGCGCATCGATGGTCTTACGTTTTGTGGATGCTCATCTACCTGCTTTCGCTTCCTATCTGGAACTTCGTTCTTCCCACATATGCCTACTGGAAATTTGACGACTTCAGCTGGGGTGACACTCGGAAAACGGCTGGGGAGAAGACCAAGAAAGCCGGGATTGAGTACGAGGGTGAATTCGACAGCAGCAAGATCACGATGAAGAGGTGGGGTGATTTTGAAAAAGGTACAACGTCCGCTTCCGCAATGACAGAGCTAGCAGCTAACATGGCGACAGAACGACGATTGAAAGCCCCAAGCACCGGCTACTCGCAGTCACAGCAAGCTAGTACTGCCGGCTGGCCATCGCAGCATGGCAACTACGAAAAGCAGCACGCATACGAACAATATTCGGACATGTAGGCGCATGCCTTGCAGAGGACCAGGGTGTAAAAGGACAAGGACATGATCGGAATAAGCATTGCCCGGTGTTTCTCCACGGTATAACTTGGGGGCCGTGTACTGTTGCATTCTGGTGTGGGAGGGGAGTTTCTCCTTTAACGGCACTGCTTCTTCAAAAAAGATTTGTACATATATGGTTTGGACAGAGGCGTCAATGGCAGCGCAGGAATTGGTCTTTGCTCCATCCACCCTCGGGTTCAATCACATATGATTTCAAGAGTGTGGGCGGCTCTGAGAAGAACCCCTCTACCATGCACGGACTGGTAGTATTTCCACTTCTGGGCGATAGTGTGGACGCATTTGTAACAAATTCCCCGACTTCGAGCCAGCTGAAGAACCCAGCAACAAGGTTCGTTTTGGAATTGCGCCATCGGTAGCTGGTAACCCCTTCGATGGGTTGCATGCAATCTATCGGATTCCTGACGAGTGGATTGCGGGGTCAGCGCAGAGTTGTGACCTGGCAGCAGCAATAGATAGACACAACGGTAAGGCTAGCTGTCGCCGACTTCACTAGCCACATACTTTGGCGAGAGTCCATTAGCTGTCCGCCTGGCTAGACTGCGCCTTGAATATCTAAGGTAAAGGACCTTATACATGTGCCTTTGTGGCTCTTACATTGTGATCCTTCGCGACTCCTGTGATAATAGGACTAGATGATTTCGCAGGGCGCTGTGACCCACACCTTTCCTCCCTCCAAGCAGCTACCAGACGCACGTCCACCCTGCAGATACCCAACACAGGCAAACCCCAGATCCCAAGCCTGCACTACAGCCAATCAGGTCTTTTGATCCCCCACTTGAAGCGATCGTCGGCATTTGGCCCTCGAGTCCCACTTGCGAACCTGGGCCCCGGTTTCAGGATTGAAATACTACATACTACATACTGCATGAACTCGGCTACTACCTCGAACCATGTGAAATACAAGAGCAGCAACAATTGTCGGAGGGTGGAAGGGAGGAACGCCAACTCGCTTGCGCCGCCTTCCCAAGCCATACTTATATCAGGCTGGCACTGGGCAACGTTCGCTCTCGACCAGCCGGGAGGCGCAACCCCGACTTTTGCCTTCGTCGCTCTTGATTCTTCAGGAGAGTTCTACTTTCTCTCACGAGGCTGTCCATCGGTTAGACCATCATCGCCCCAGCAATTACCCCCTTCCATTGGCCTTATGAGTGTTTCGCCGATATCCAGTAGAAGCTGGCGGATACCTGTGTACCACCTTACGAAGTACTCACCCATGCCCCTCCTTGGGTCCGATAGCTTGCACTCCCAAAAGACGGAAACGTACATCCTGTGGCATGAAGGCCTTTTGGCGATCCTGAAGACTAAAGAAAACCAATGACCAAAGCCCCTCACCTCGAACCAAGAGAAAGTTGCTTCGAACAAAATACCTACATACATTCGGTAGTGCATAGGACAGCCTGATATGGCAGAATATTTAGGAAGCGATACTATGTCTGGGCAACATGACGTGCATACAGAGACGGAGAGTGAGGATGGAGGCGTCGCTCTATCCTCGTTCGAATACTCCGATGAGATGGAGATAGATCATGACTCTGCTCCTACATCTGCATCACAATCGCCAATGCAATCAGCCGCTGTCGTTGCCGACACACTGGGCAATGTCCCATCAGTACCTGAGGGTCCAGCCCCTTCCGAACCTCCTCCTCCTCCCCAAGCTTTGGAAACCCCGGATCTCTCGATGGCATTGCTTCCTTTGTCGCACCTGCAAGAAAGCAACGCTCATACTCCGCCAGCTGGTCTGGTGCCGGTGAACGCTACTTCGTTCGCCGAAGCCCTGTCAGGAGAGCTTCTCAGCGTACCTCAAGGCTTCATGTGGGACGCGGATGGTATGAACTCTTCCAACGAGGCTTTGGCTACGCCCCAAACATTTCCTACACCCTCCGCTATACAAAACCAGACGTCGGCAGTACAAGGATATTCCACACAAGGAGCTGCTACGAGTGGGCAGTTGCAAAGTACATACCAGCATATGTCCGCCATCGAACCGCCTATGCCCGCAGATGGCCCTCCTGACCCTGAAAACTCTTTCCCATCTATGAGTGATGTTTTTGGCTCGGAATTCCTTGCACAGACCATGGGATCATCCCACATCCCAGTGGCTGATGTTGCAGCGGAATTGGTCAACGAAGAGTGGGCTGACTCGTGGGATGATATTGAAGACAGTGTCAGAAACCTTCAGTGCGATGCTTTCTTCAACCATTGGAAGCATATGTATGCGCACCATGCGCCTGGCTACCCTCGGATCAGTGATCTTGCAAACCATCTACAAAAAGTTGAAAGACCAGACAGAATTTCAGCTGAAGACGTTGACCCCAAAGACCCCAACAAGCAGGATATTCAAGGTATTAATTGGTCGAGATTCCAGACCACCAAGAAAGACGCCCAAGAAGTACGCAGAATGACTTACAAGAATCACATCAACTATACTCCTTGCTGTCCGCGCTTACTCACCAACCTAGGAGCATTCGGTAGTCCAGGCTTCAAAGTCAGATTCTCCGACAATTGTCTTCCTAGCTCTGATAAGTTCTTCAAATTCACGGAGATGAACAATAGATTCAAAAGCTACATTTCACATTTCCAATTACGGCACAATATCTTTGCGAGCAGCAAAAATGCATTATTCTATAATTACAGACCGAGAACAAATTATGGTTATGGAGCTTATATTGACAATATCAATCTAGGGTGTGATGCAAAGATAATGTGCTTCAATACCGAGACCTCCGCTGACGAGTGCGTGATGGACTTTACAGAAATCGTTGAAAAAGACGCTCTCACGGTGCTCAGGCCGTCAACCTTGACTGCGGAAGGGGGTGTACTGGTAGTGGGGAGCTTTGAAGGTGTGTACGCTATGAAGTCGTTGTCGGCCAACTATGAAAGCAGACCCGCTACTGGTGTCATCACCAGGAACGGCGATAATAGCAGTACCAACCACATCCAAAACTTTCTTGATCGTCGGAGCGGATTACCGCAAGCCGCGTTTAGTTCCAATGATATGACCATTCGCGTTCTCGATTGCACGACCGAGATCTTCGTCAGGACCCATCACTTCCCCTACCAAGTGAATTGCTCAGCCACCAGCCCGGATGGCCGTCTGCGATTGCTCGTGGGCGATGACTGCGACCCCATCTTTGCAGACGCAGAGACGGGCGAAGTACTTACCACGCTGCCGGGCCACACAAACTTCGGTTTTGCATGCGCTTGGGCTCCCGATGGCATAACAATGGCAACAGGTGCTCAGGACGGCTTCGTCCAAGTCTGGGACGCCCGACAGCTGAGCCGGTCTCTGCAGACCATACCCATGGAGATGGCCGGCAGCCGGACGTTGCAGTTTTCTCCCCTAGGGAGCGGCAAACGGGTGCTTGTGATAGCCGAGCCTGCAGACTACGTACATGTGGTTGATGCGCAGACTTTCGAGAGCAAGCAGACTATTGATTTCCTCGGCGAGATTGCAGGCATAAGCATGCCACCTGATGGGTCGAGGCTGTACATTGCGAATCAGGACGAGACGTATGGTGGGCTGATGGAGTTTGAAAGGAGTTGGGGCGGTGGTTATCGGCGGCCGAAGAGGCGGAGGGGAAGCGCGGTTAGGGAAGAGCATGGGAATGACATGAGAGATTGGTCTCATGATGCCGATGCTTATGGCAGACTTGCTCGTGAATTTCAGCGAAGCGTGGCTCTGAATGTGGACTGGCTACCGGACAACGATTTGGATGATGATGCTAGGGTGCTTCTTCCCTGGCCGCATCGGAACGGACTGGGTCTGGTGTCGAATGATGTTATGACTTGAATTTGGATGGGGACATAGGAGGGCATGCATGCATGTAACGGCGTTTCTGACGGTGGGTTTTCAATGGTGGTGGGCGATGATATACCATGACTCTACGACGCCTGGACGCATGTCGCGCGTTTCTGATTGGGTGTTGGGTCTTGGAGCTTGGAACTTTGGTCCCCTTTGGAATTTCAGGTTGGGAATCGTTTCTTTCTGCACTTTGCGGATGTGGATGTTGCTGAGATGTGAAATTCTTTGCTGGGAACTGGTTCGTTGGAGATGGGGTGATGGGGCTGACGAAATGCACATGGGTATGGCTGAAGGTATATACATCATGCAATTTTTGACAGTACGCTCTGATATCTTGCGCACATAGGATTGTCTATAACAGTGCGACATGTCGTTCGGGATGTCGGTAGATTATACAATATATCGTTCACTATGATACAGTATGATACAGCGAGCGCCCATGGCCTAATCAACCCACTCACTCCTTATCCAAAGTCTCCGTCGCCTAGCTCTGACCCTGATATATACACTAAGATAAGGGGGGGTAAATAAGCGATAAAAGACGTAAGCCGCCACCTCCGGTTTGCAATGCTCAGATGCAAATGTTTGCTAGATGCAGGTCCCCAGCTTCCTATCCCTAGATGCACCGTGCTCCCAGCCCTTAAATGCGAAAAGATTGCAAATATATGCTTCCCCTGATGATATTGCAGCGGCGGAGACGTCTCTTCCTGCTTATTTTTATGCTCATTCGATAGCAATGATCGAAAGATACGTTCCCCATAGTGGTGTCGCAGTAGCGACGGCGTGTCCCCTGCTTCTTCTATCCTTATTCCCCACTGGTAAGGACCCTTTTCAATGGTACCGCAGCAGCGAAGACGTCTTTTCTTGCTCCCGTTTCTCCCCACTTGCCAGCACATTGACAGCCTCCGCATCGAAAAGCTCTCTGTAATGATTATTCGCCCTCTCACACAGCTTCCAGCGTCCAGAGAAATCTGCAAGTGTGGTATCCAGCTCGCACGCCATATGCCTCATCTCATTCCACACCACGCGCTCCACGTCGTACCCGAACATTTCGGTCATCGATTCCGGTAAGCCCCAGAGACGTATGCGCTGCTCCGTGCCTGGGAGGAAGATGACGTCCGTGTCGAGGAGGTGGCCTACGCTCATTTTCGGGACGTTGGCGTGCAGGAAGAAGGCGCGGGGCTGGTTTCCCAGTTTTGCTTTCTCACTAAGGTTGCCATGCTGGATGGCCCATTCGTCTGCTGCGGAGTATTGCACCATGCCCCCACCGTGAAACGCGCCGTCCGGAGAGTGGTAGCCTACTGTGCCTACGTGCTTAGCGACTCTGTAGTATTTGTTTCCAAGCACGATGGCGCCTGCGAGGAAGGTCTCTTTATCGCCTTCGCCTTGGGCGCCTTGAGACAGGATAGAATAATAGACTCCTGGGCCAAAGATGTTGTAGTATGCTGCTAACAGCAGTGAGGAGAGGTGTTTGCTTTTGTCCACCATCAATTGCCCCGTCTCGCTCGAGCGCGCGGGTACGCCTTCAGGGAATTTGGCCAGCCCGGCAATCTCATAGAATACGGCGTCTTCGGTTGCGATCCAATAATCCGGCCACGATAGCAGGCCGGTAGACTTGAAAGGTTCGGAGGCGAAGAGTTCGATTGGGTCGCGCAGGGCCATGCAGTCGCTGTCTAAGAATAGGACCTTTTCAAAAGAGGAGAACAGGATGGCGAGGATTTTGAGTTGGTAGGCGGATACGTGGAAGGGGTTGCCAGGCCCGAGGAAGTCTTCTATAACGAAGCATTCTGCGTTCAAGGAGGGAAGAATTTCTTCGCAGATTTCAGGCTCGTATTCGGATTTGTTTTGCAAGAAGACTTGAATGGGGAGGGTGGAATTTGTGGTCTTGCGAAGCATGCGTATGCTGAGGATTGCTGGTGCGAAGTATGGCCCCCCTGCTACGGTGACAATGCCGGCGCCGCTGAAGAGCTCAGAAGATCGCTCGTTTGCCTTCTCGAAATGCGTATGGGTGATGAGTTTGAGATGTGTTTGAGCAAGTGATTCAACATCTGGTCGCGGTATACCAATGGCTTTGGGGAAAGGTTTCCTGTCTCCATTCGCCTCATCCGACCCCTGCAGGTCCACCCCGTTAAGTTCATAGTTCTTCGGTATGGGCTGGATCTCCGGCTTTGACTTGTCAAATAATTCCGCAAAGTGAGCCCAAAATTCAACAATCGGCGGCGGCGGAGGCGTGGCAGAGTGGACGGGCGCTGTGATGATGGAGAAGCGGTTGCGGCTGTAGGTTTTCAGCCGGCTTTCAAGGACGGAGACGGTGGAGAAGAGGCCGGTGACGGCAAGGAGGATGGCTATGGAGCGGGTGGGCCGGACGGGCATCATTATTGTAAAGACAGTGAGGTATCATAACATCGTGAGGGCGAGATGAGTGTATGTGTGGATAGGAGGTCTTCTGGGAGACACCCGTCTTGGCGTAAGTGTGGTTAGCCGGTACTAGCGACGGTCCAATCATCTCCAAGTGCTTGAAACCCCTCTGGGGTGGGCACTGAAGATTGAGAGGGACCATGCTTCAGAGCGTCGTAAGGTAGGGACCACGAAAGCGGGTTTTGTCGTATGGCTATAGGTTTTTCTGAAGCAAACGAGGAAGGGGAAGTCGTTATTGCAAGGGCTTGTAAGGCTGTACTAGCTCTAGATAAGAGTGCCAAGCCTTTCTGCCACAGTGGCTCAGTTCGATATGGTACAACATAAAATTCGCATCCGTTGTCACTTTCTCTGCGATTTTCCCAATATCAGTACTTCTTTTAACGAGCACGTAATATTGTATAAAACTTTTCTATTCTCTATTTCCTTTATTCCCGAACCTCGACATGACTAGATGTCTCAACTCGATGCTGAACAGCTTCATTACCGCCGTGGATCTTTCTCGGGGACCAAGGATCGTTGCCTATGTCTCCTACTGAAGTAAATTGCGCAGTCCAGACTCGTAACAGTTAGGAAAACCTGGTTCCTTCCCGCGGTACTCTGGCGTGGCTGGGAGCAATATGCCCATTGCGGCTCTCCCTCAAACCACTGTCCGTGTTCTTGGCTCCAGCCAAGTGCATACTGATTCTGCTTCACTGGTAAAAGAGCTCATCGATAATGCTATCGACGGCCGGGCCACCACAATCTCTGTCGAGATATCTTCAAATACCTTGGACGACATCCGAGTCAAAGACAATGGCCATGGCATTGCTCCCAACGACCGCTCCTTGGCTTGCACTATGCATTGTACAAGTAAGATTCGAGATCTCGACGAGCTGCGAGATATCGGAGGCCGCTCTCTGGGGTTTAGAGGAGTAGCTTTAGCAAGTGCTGCAGAAATGAGCAGATGCTTGACAATCGCAACAAGAATTGAGGGCGAAGAAACAGCTGCGGAGCTAAAGTTCGATCGCCAGGGACAGATTGCAAGGTATTTAAAGATCCGTAGCTGGCTATGTCGCGCTCACATTAGCCTAGTGAAAAGCGCACATCTCTTCCGGTAGGAACGACGGTGCGAGTGGAAAGATTCCTCGAAACTCTGCCGGTGCGTAGACAGGCTGCAGAGAAGACATCGGTCAAAACGCAGGCTAAGATCAAGAGACTATTGCAAGCTTACGCTCTTGCAAGACCTAATCTACGGCTTTCACTCAAATTACTAAAGGCCAGGAATGATAACGCGAACTTCAAGTATCCTAAGAATACAGGTGTTGGTAATGCAAGAATCGCGGCATTTAGTCTCAGTGCTGCAAAAAATGTAGTTGGGAAAAACGTCACTGATCAATGCCAATGGGCTCCTTCGACGTGGTCTACCGCCGGAGAGCAAATCGACACGGCATCGGGGCCCAAGGATGGTGAAGCCGCCACGGAGAGCTTCACGTTTGACACCATACTCGCCACCCCAGGCTGTGGTGCGTGGAACCTGCGGGCCTTTACCGCGAACAACATGAGCTAATCCTCTTCGCACTCAGACGCCTCAATCATCAGCAATCATGGCCAATACCTTTCGGTGGACTCGAGACCAGTGTCTTGTGTAAGAGGGACCATGAAACAGATAGTATCCATCTACAAATCCTACCTTCGCTCTGCTAGCACCGGCGGGGATGACATGAAGATCACAGATCCGTTCTTGTGTATGAACATTGTCTGCCCAAGGTTCAGCTACGATGTAAACGTGGAACCGGCTAAAGATGAGGTCATTTTCGCAAACGCAGATTTTCTGGTAAGTCTGGCAGAGAGCTGCTTCAAGATCGTTTATGGCGAGCTTCAGAAAACTCTGCCCAAGGCTTCCGCACACAAGACCAGGACTAAGCCTTCAGGTATTGACATCATGCTTGCAAGGAAAGATCTCCCCACCCTACGTGAGCCCTTGATCCCTCGGCCACTCTTGGAGAATACTCGTGGGCACCCCCAGCCATCATCTATCCCCCGGCTCGAGCAATCGTCGAACCCATGCAGGACCAGAACATCTTCACCTCCGGCTTTCATATCCAGTGCGCAGAATGAAGATCAAGCATCGGGTCATCCGAGATGTTTCTCAACTGCGGATGATGACAATAGCCAGGACAATGATTCCATTGATAACACATCCGTTGTGGTAAACAGGATGTCGGGATCTTGTCCAGACGCGTGTAGCGGTATCGCTGATGATGCGGCATCTCGACATGAGGCCTCTGCCTGGAAAATATCCATGTACGCTGATGGTGACTATGAAGACGAAGATTCTCAACTTGATGAACCTTTAAATTTGCCCGCTGGACGAGTTTTCGAAGATGAAGCAGAGGAAGAGAACAATCTCAAGAGCATGCATGTGTCCAATCCATGGGCCTTTCCCAAGCTCAACGCGTCATTTCGTCCTCCAGCTCGTACTGACCATGGACAGACCCTCGATCCCGGATCTAACAATCAATTACCTACCCCCGCACGGCAGACGGGCGATGCTGGAATTGCTATCGAGCCCCTCTCGGGTGCATCTGCATCACGCGGACCAACAACCGGACGATCTCAGGGTCACGCTGTAAACGAACCAACTCATTCATCGCCATCGCCTTTCCCCTTCCCACTAAAAGCCCGTGGAAGACGCAAAGTTGACCCAGCAATCGAGTCTCCCGTACCATCAGGACGAGAGCGCCACGGACTAGGCTCTTTGGACACTTGGGTGCGGAAGTCTCTGGGCAGCAATTCGGAATCACTGGATGCGTCCGATGATGAAGGAACAGTTCGCGGGAACCGTGGCCCAGCAGATACTGACGTCGCCTATCCAGGCCCCTTTGTCTCCGCTCGCGCGTTGCCAATGGGTACGCCCCTAAGTGACATCCCAGTTGTAAACGAGACACCCAGTCGGAAAGCCGCACCACAAAAGCAGCAGCAACGCCTAGTTAACAAGCCATATATGTCCCCAGTCAACGATCCCGAGCGCGTATGGTTCGAGACGGGCCAAACCCGGAAGCAGAAACCACAGCAACAGCCACGTCAGAAGCAGGGGCAACAAAATGTGGATACCCTCATACTCGGAGACGACGAAGACGCAGACTCGTTCTCTGAATCTATACCACTACCAGCGCCACCAATGCATCCAGGCCTAGCACTAACGATGGACTACGAAGCCCGCAAACAGCTGGCCACGCAAGAACATCGCAATTTCCTTCGCCAACAAGCCAGACAGACCGCAGCCAATAGTAGAACGCCCACAAGTATCTCGAAATTATCCCCACATAAAAACCGCCAAAACGCAGCGATAGCAGCCCTCCATACCGACGACGCCCACGCATGCCCCTCCTATCCTCCAGCCTTTGAAGCAGGCGACCCTCGCGCCTATCTCATCCGCTCCAAACAGGCCGAAGACAGCGAGATGCACAAACTCCCTGCAAATCAGAAACTAAAACGCAGAAAAACGACCATGCTTCCATTTGAGACCCTGCGTGAAGATACATATATAGGCGATCTCATCCACATCATCGACACAGCAGATATGGACTTTGATTCTATGCTGCGCGAGGGTTGGGGGGGTGACGAATACATCAGTGACGGTGTCATCGCCTCGGCATTCTCACACTTGGCTTTGACGAAGGAGCAAGTGGGGACTTGGGAACGGCGAGTGAAGGAGGTGACGAAGACGCAGTATCGATTGGAAGGGATGGAGGTTGATGAAGAGATGGATGGCGAGCTTGATCTTGATTTGTGGAGTTTATTGCAGGAACGTGCCGAGGATATTGCTTCGATCTAGGCTTTGTGTGATCTATGATCGATGTTTGGGAAGAGGAGGGCGGATATTGCTTTGTTTTTGATCTTTGGTATCTTGGCTGGATTGCTTGGCTGGTTGGCTTCAAGGCATAGCGTGCGATGGCTTTTCTGCTGCTATCTAGGGAGGCATATGCAAGCTATTTTGTCAAGCGCATGGAATGGCGAGTGTTGGCTGGAACAATTTCGCTTTGAGCATCATTTGAGTGGCTAGATACCCCATTTGCTGTATGTATGCTATGCAATGTCAATATGAGACGCTACTCTTCGACCAACGGTAATTCAATCCTGACTTCTGAAAGTGCTATTGAGAAGTTCCAACCACGGTGCGAGGTTTATCCAGACGCCATAACACCTTGCTGGCTAATCGCTGCAGCTGTAAACATCGTGATGAAGAGGCGCGATCCCCGCAACAAATCCAGTAGGAATCAGAGCTTGGTCAGTACCCAATACGCTCATCGCTCCCAAGAAAATAAGATGCAGACGAATCAACGCTCTCTGCTCTCTTCCACGGCGACCCAGCCCATTTTTCCTCCTTCCTCTTTCATCTCATACAAACCCGACTTCCCTCCCTCCTCCCTCATCTCATACCTCCCATCCCCTCCTTTCGCACCAACAGTAACCCAAACCAACTTCGATCCCTCCTCTTTCATCCCTTCCCACTTCACTCCTTTCTTCGGCCCCATGCACCCCAAACCGCCTTCTGTGCTCCACAACCCCACTACATACTTCACAAACGCTAACTTATCTCCAAGCTGGTTCGCCGTCACAACATCCAGAAATTTATGGCTGCGATAGACGCCGGTGAGCATTACGCTCGTGGGATATGCCAGTACGCTTCTATCGGCAAGGTTTGCCACACTGGCGTGGCCACCGGCTTGCACATGGTAGGCCACTGAGATGGGGAGATGGTAGAAATCTAGCCAAGCTCCGTCATTTGAGATGACGAGCTTAGTGTGGTCGGGGAAGTTGATCTGGAAGGACCCGTCGCCATAGCCCCATATGCCAACATTACCGAGGCGTTGGTAGAATTTCAAGAAGGGACCGGCAACGTTGTTGCGCCTCGATCTGCTAGTGTTAGGCTGCTCAAGCGACTGTGAGTCTGCTTCGTCGCTCTTGCCAAGGGATTGAGTCATGTATCTTCCAAATTTGTCCCAGAGAGACAACTTCTTGCGTTTCTCGAAGTCGTGGACATCGAAGCCTGGGCCGAGACGCCCTGGTACGCCGGCTGCAGAGACGCTCACCTGATACCGAGACGGTGACACAAAAACCCGCTTGAGACCATCTGCATCGCAATTCTCGATGAACTCGATGGGAGCTCCTTGCCTAGGCACCATTTGGTGGTTGTCAGGGTAGGCCGGATTCTTCCGCTTATTCAGATGGGACTCTGTGTCCGCAACGACCACACACGTAGGGAAGCTGGTCTCGTCGCCCTTGAAGACGCATCCCACAGTGCCATTTTGAAGAATATAGCCAATGCCGAACTTGTTAGTATAGTCTACCCACTTCACGACGACTGGTCGTTGCTTGATATCCCTGTTCTTGGAGACCATGCTCTGGACCTCGGAGTGGTCCTTGGCTTTCCCGATGTCGTTCAGGCTTGCCTCGAGATTCTTATGAAGTTCCTGCAACTGACGAAGAACGTCATCTGGCTTAGTATTGGGAAGACACTCCATGGCTTCATCAGGTCCAATGAGGGTGTTGACGGGCTTCGGACTTTCAGGGTTTGGTCTTGTCCGCACTGCCGTGATCTCAACGGAGCTTTTCCTAGCAGTTGGCTCGGGCTCAGCTAGCTCTTTCTGCACGTTTGTTGCAATCCTGGCCCTGGTGCGAGCAGACAAATCTCGTCTCTTTGCATCCGGGTCAGAATACGCCTCGTCGATATATTGATCTTTGGTTAATGGCTTAGGGGCTTGCTGCGCTTCTGACGAGTTCTCCAGATTGCCATCGTCTGGTGCAGGAGTCTTCTTCGATCGGCTAGCTCTGAGATTGCGTGCTGAGTTCTTTGCTTCTATGCCTGCTACATCGGTTGACTTCAGCGTAGGCCGGACTGGAAGCTCATTTATCAAGCCGCGCCGTGCACGGACAGTAGCACCAGCTGGATTCCTCGATCGCGTGGTTCCGTTGCTGGAAGTTGCTCGATCTGATTCTGTCTGAGTTTGGGATGACCTGGACGGAGCATGAGCAGCTCGGAGCGCTGCAGCGTGGCTTTGGATAGGTGCTGGACGGTGATGCTCCGCTGGCACTGGTCGAGGTGACGATACATCATCCATCACTACGTCTGTATCTGCTAAGCTCAGATGGCTATTTGCTTCCCCTTGTGCATTCGTAGGGGCAAACTTAGAAACATACACCATGTCCTTGGGCATGGGCACAATTGGAGCACTCCCAGCGATTTCTTCCGCCTGGCATTGTCCGTATAATGAAATATCGATATCTCCTCCAACAGCTGGTTGAGCAAACATGTCTCCAGTCAGATGCCCTACACCACACTGACGTGCGAATGTGCGTAAACTTAAGCGGTCAGTACCCTTGAGCATTACATCCCCACGAGGAAGACGTTGATGGTCAAGAAATTTAGGCCTCTCTCGACGGAAGTACTCTTCCATGACTAAGGGTAAGGCGTTACCTCCGTGCATGGCGAAAAATGGATGACCAATGACCTGGTCAGGGTCTGGTCGCTCCTCAGCATCAACTTTCAGGAGTTGAGACACGAGATCCTTGGCTTCTTCCGGGATGTCATTCTGATGCTTGCCTGTTTTGGGCCAGGCATATTCCACGCTCCTTGCTCGGCGGTAGATCTCGTTCTGCGACGCTGATTGAAAGGGAGGTTGACCGACGAGCATGGCGAATCTAGGACATATTAGCTAAGCCAAAGGACTTTCAAGAGGCTTAGAAATCGTACACAATTACACCAATGGCCCATATGTCGACCTTGTAATCATGTCCACCCCTTCCCTTTTCAAGGATCTCTGGCGCAATATAATTGGGAGTTCCACACAACGTTGTTCTTCGTGACTTTGCATGGTCGTACAATCCTTTCTGATACTCTTCCGGGCTCACTAGCACTGCTGCCAGACCGAAATCTCCTATCTTCAGATTCATGTCATGGTCTAGGAACAAATTTCCCATCTTAAGATCTCGGTGTATCACATTCCGTGCATGCATGTATTTGATCGCTCCGCAAAGCTGGACTGTGTATCTTCGTACCTCTGGGAGGCTTAGACATCTTCTCTTTTTCACCATATCCATGACCGAACCATTCGAGCAGAGCTCGAGGACAACAAACGTACTCTCCTTGAAAGTGAAGGCGCGATGAAACTCTACTATATTTGGATGCCGCATTTTCGCATGAATCTGTAGCTCCGTACGGAACTGGCTGGAGGTCAGTCATCGCCCACTTGCCGAACAGACACAAAATGCATACCTTTTCTTCCATCTTTTTCTGGTTCATCTTTGTTTTGACAACCTTCAGAGCAAAGACGTTGGGACCAGTACCAGATTTCTTGCTTCGTAGCTCTCCTTCATAACATATTGCAAAGCCTCCTTTTCCAAGACATTTCCCTGTCCTATACTTTTCTGCCAGTCCACCCTTAGCCATGGGAGGTTGTAGAACCCACTCGGGTGGCGGAGGAGCATAGTCCTTCTCTTTCAATGCTTTTCTCACAGCTTCTGCTTTTTTGGCTTCTTCATCGGCTGCCTCCTTCTGCTTGAGAAGCTTGGGCTTCATCTGAATGTTGGCTGATCTTGGGGAAAGTGCTTCCATTCTGTGTACTTCTGCCATTGTTGAGTCAAGTGTCGCCAAATGTGTTTGTTCGCCAATCGCTCCGTGTGAGTGTCAGTAAGAAGAAATGTTGCACACTGATCTCATTGTCGATGTTGGAAGTGCCCGTTGTCGATATTCCTTCGCTGTGGTAAAAGAAAGTAGTGCAAGTCTTCCTGCCAAGATGGGAAGCTCTCCTACAAAACTTCACGACTGTGGACGGTATGTTAATACTCAATTAACCAAAATCGGGCAAAGTGTTAGCCTGCGATATGGCCTTGGTTGTAAGCCAGTGAACCGATGTCAGAGGTAAATATTGACATTGAATCTTTAGCGCGGGGCAACGGCGGCAAACCTTCTCCATTGGGAACTGCCAGGACTCCAACGGTCGAGGGGGTCCATGTTGCTCAATCGTTTGCGCAATTCTCGCCAGGTATTACCATAGCTCATGGACGATTGCTGGGACAATGTAATGTTTGAGGGCACCGTTGCCTCAAACATATCACAATCCTAACAGAATGCTACGACAAACCATGTCCTTACTTTTGGCAGCCAGACTCGAACGGTAACCGCTTTCGCAGGAGCAACGCTCTGTACTCAGCAATTGATCATTCAAGATGTCGAGTCTCGTGATCAAGGTCGGGTCACTGGTCATAAAGACCCTCTCCAAGCCAATAGCGGTAAATAACCCACCATCTCTTCTTCATAAGGTTACCAATCTCACCTTTCGAGATCGCTGATTGAAATTAGAACCGCATTAAAGCCCAAGCTCGAGAGCACGAAACCTTTCGAAGAGGCTGCGTCGTCGTCGCCCAGGGAATACACAGATGGGATATGCGATTCAGGCTAGGCCTTCTCCAAGACACCAAAGAAATCGAGAAACAGATTGCCAAGGACGCCGCAGATGCTCGAAAACGGCCCACAGTCAAGACAGAAGCCGAAATGAAAAGAGACGAAGCACGGGCAAAAGAGCCCGAGAAAGAGAAATCAAAAGTGACAAAGCCTAAGATAAAGCCACTCCCGGAAGCCAAAGCAATCGAGCTGGGGGCCAATTTCGTCTCTGAAACCTTCCTACTTGCCGTCGGTATTGCGCTCATCCTATTTGAAAACGCACGAAGGGGAAGGCAGGAAACTAAGAAAGACGAGGGTCAAATTAGAGAGATTGAAGAATTAAAGAGAACGATCCGCTTGCAGACGCAAGGTTTGATCGAGATGGAGAAGGAGATACTAAGGCCGCGCTCTAAGGATGCCGCATTGGTCGGGAGTATCCACAGAATACTGCCAAAAGAGCTTAGAGAACCGGAAGAGGAAGATAATGGGGCTGGGTCTCGCGCAAGAGGGTGGCTTTCCTGGGTGCCAAGCCTATTTCGAACGGACAACCAGGAGGGCAGCCAGAGCAAGGAGTCAGCCATTATCAAGGATGAAGCCAAACCAGCGGAACCAGTCCCAACCGCATCTACGAGTGTTCTTACCAAAATTTTACCAAGGAATGCTCGGGATGTCAACCCCCAAACCACCAACCCTCCAAGTGAGTCACCAGGAGAGACCCTTTCCGCGGCTTCGAAACAACAATAACCCATAACTTCCTCCCAGTCTCGACACTCGAGAGTCATGCCTGTACAAAAGAGCTAGCGATTGTATGAAGAGATGAGGCGTTGTTTGGGGAACTGGTGGGTACCCAAGGGCTACATGCCCTCAGAAGTGACCATACATCGCATTTGTATAAGATCGTTCGATACCCAGAGAAAGAAATCTCTACTCGCTTAGTCCTCAGGAAAGATTCTTCCATCAAAGGCCAACATTTCAGTAAAGACTTTCCCACTTTGCATCCCGTCTCACATCTCCTTGAAATCTGTGTCATCCTCCATTCTCGCTACATTCAACATCCATTTCATAAGCAAACAATCATCAATCCGCTCCTCCTTCACCACACCTCCACGCACACCTTTCCCCCAACCCCCATCCCTTACCAAAACCACAACATGTTCAGCACAACCCTCCGCCACCGCCCCGACCTCCCAGGCCTAATCCCCCACCTAACCCCCTCCCTCCACGAAACC
>JAABUK010003966.1_pt1 | contig 24580 bp, 2 predicted proteins | sample 5559141 | NCBI WGS metagenome assembly JAABUK01 (sample SAMN10711869, study PRJNA513367) | rock metagenome | isolation source: Antarctica rocks | place: Antarctica: Victoria Land, Pudding Butte nord | collected 2016-01-03 | reverse complement strand
TAGAATAGAAAGATTAGTTGAATCATATGATTTAGAACTTGACGTTAAGTCAATGCTCATTCAGACTCACGAGTGAGTAGATGTGAGCAACAATTTCTCTTGAGTATATATGTGACGTAGTGTCTCATAGTTTCATAGTTCTATTCTTCTTTCGTAATCAACTTATATTATTAATTGCATTCTGCCTTTAATCTATTTATCTAAGAATAGTGATTTCTAGGCTGCGTAACAATCCGGTCCCAATCCGAATAATCCGATCTGATCTGGTCCTTGATTCGGTCCGGTCTCAAATATGAAGAGATCAAAGATCGGCTGGTCCGGTCTCAAATAGACTGAGACCGGACCAGATTAGATCAGATCTATCAAGAGCTTGTTAAGAGAAAATGAGTTGTTAAGAGCTCAGATAAATATTAAGAGCTTAAATATATCTTAACATTATTTTATTTATAATTAATCTCTTTAAAATCTATTTATTCTAATCATTATTCTAACTCTATATTTTCTAGATTATAATAAATATCAACTACTTTCTTCTACTCATCACATATGCTAATCTAGAATTTCTAGCATCAGTAATTTCTCTTAATCTCATATATAAAGAATTAGCAGATTGTAATAATAATTATTAACTCTTATTAAACTTCTGCTTATCTTCTTTCTCATCATCCTCACTAATAAAGTCTGTTAAATTAGAATTTATCTTATTATCTTTTATTTTCTTCTTCTTTTTCTCTTCTTCTAGCTCAGATATTACTTAAATATGATGAAATTTCTCACGTATATTAAAGTGATTATTATATATTAGCATTATTAATGCTTAAATAGTGCTAGATTAAAGATTATATTGTTAATATTAGTAGATATTACAAGTCTGATTGAAAAGTTGTTTAATTTCAATATTAGCAGCTGAAATTGTCAAGTAATCTCATGCAATTAATACTAGAATAGATTATATTCATTCAGCTTGTTTCTAATATTCAAGAATATCTTATAGATTAAGATTAAAGACTATAAAGATTATTAGTTTATTATTATATTAATTATTGTATTAATACTTATTATATAAATCTATTAGATATTATGATATTTCTCTCTCTTCTGAAAAAGAAGCTACTCTATATTTTTTTTTAATAAGATCTTTAAATCTGATGCTTTTCATTTTTAAGAAGAAATTGAGCTTTATTAATAAAATAGTGAAGTAGAGAAGATTGCAGAGATTATTATAAAAGAGCTGAAGAATAATTGTGAAGAGAAAAGATTTATTAATATAGACTAATAAGAATTTAATGTATATAAGTATTTCTAAAAGATATCTCTCAAGATCTGATAATAAATCTTATACTAAAGAAAGTTGTTAATAATTATATTAATACTTATTCTAAGAATTATACTTATTCAGTTATCTATGTTATTATATTATTAGTTATTATTATTAAATATATTGAGTTTATACTTAGAAGCTAAGATAATAACTACTTTATAGATATTCTCAAGATTGTTTTTAATATTATTGTAATATTGTTGAAGCTTCAACTTTCTATTATTCAATACTATTTATAATGCAATCTTCCAAAATAGTCATTTTCGCTGTAGCTTAGATATCTGTTTATTAAGATAATTAAATAGTTTCTTATAGATCTGAAATACTTTCTAAATTATTAGTTCATTATCTATACTTTCTATAATATTAGTAAATAGATAAAAAGAATATAATCATTTAATTAGATAATTAACATGTTTTTATTTCTTAGAAGTAAGATCTTTCATTCTTTGTTTATTTAAAATAAAGATCTTAATTGAATTTCTAAGACTTTAAGCTTATATAAGTATTTGATATATTGAATTCCATCTTATAATAATATCTTGTATCAAATTAAAAGATTATTAATAATCATTCTAAATATCTGCAAATCTCTCACGTTATTATGCACTTGCATTAATGTAGATAGCAAGATCTCAAATCTATAAATAAGATTAGAACAAAAATTAGTATAATTTAAATAATAAATATCTTTTTCAAAATTTATAATACATTATCCTGCTTATGAGCATTAGAAGATCTCTTATATTAAGTGAAATCATTATTTCACTTTATAATGATTTTGTTATTTTGTGATTTAATTTTGATGTATGTTACAATATTCTTTAAAGTTAGTTGAATAATATGTGAAAGATAAGATACTTGTAATAAAGTACTAAGTTCTTCTCTTAAAATATTCAAAATATTAATAAGATGCTTTATAAACTTATTATTATTAGCTGCATTATTATTTATTATTATTAGAACTCGCTCTTTAGTAATGTTATATTGCTTAAGAGTATTAAGTATTATTTAAGCTAAATTAGCTTCACTATATTTATTCTGAAGATGTTCAAAATTAAGAAGAACTTTAATATATTTTCAGTTAGTATTAATGAAATATCTATTATAATATTAGCTGTAATACTAATTATTATTTTAATTATATAATCTTATTTAGTAATAGTTATAAAGACAAGCTTATTTAGACTTTGTCAGTAATTAAGTACTATTAATATTATTATATCTGATGGAATTTAGCTGAGAATTGATTTATAAGCTTTCTCAGTCTATTATTTTAAAAAGTTTTAAAGTTAATAAGAAGTAAGTATTTTAGATGAAATAGTTGCGTAAGAGATTATGCGAATTCATTTCTTAAGTTTAATATACTCTACTAAATAAAATAATAGTTATAAAGCTGTAATTATTCTGATAATTTATTAATCAAATAATGCTTAATTAAATTCTTGAATATTAGCTAATATTATCTTTTTTAATTTCTGAAAATAGTAAGCTTTGTTCTAATAATTGTTATAATTATAAAGAAAATATCTCTTTTCTTTAAAGAAATATGTCAATATTTTGCTTACTTAATCTCTTAGCTTGTTTTTTACATTCTTTAATCTGAAGATGTTGAGTAAGAGTAGAAGTTTCAATATTCTTAATATGAGAATGTATTAAAATTGCTTTATATCTCTTATATTAAACTACTAGCAATTTATTACTAAGTGATATATATAATTATAAATGCTTTCAGATAGAAGTCTTTAATTTAGTAATATTAAATTGAATTTATGACTTAGAATACTCTTTTTATTAGAATGTAATAGTTTATCACTAATCTCATTCTATTAAGTAAGCTTTATTGAAGAGAATATACTTATTCTTATAATACTTTAAATTATAAGTTTAAGAAAAGATATGAGAAATAAATAAAGATCTAGTATTAGTCTCACTAATATTAAACTCTTAAGAAGTACTTAGAGATAGATCTTGTAATATAAGTTGTATTAATAGTTATGATAATCAGCTCAGAGTTCTATAAGAGATTTAGAAAGACTACTTATTAAATACTTAAATAATTATAGATAATAATACTTAAGATATAGTAAATTTAGTATTAATATTAGTTTTATTATAATTATAATAATAAATTAAAATATATCTAAAAATCTCATAATTTTATTATTATAATAATAAAAGAGGATGATTGTTAGTATCAAGTAATTTTAATTGCACTAATTATACTAATCATTGCATTAATTAATACTGAATCATTTTAATAAGCTTTAGCTTACTAAAAAATCTGATTTCTATTTAGAGACTTATCTAAAATAGATGATTTTAAATAAGATTATTTAAATTCTTTTTATAAATATAAGTCTTCATTCACTTTTGTGAAGTCTTTTTAATAGTCAGCATTTCTAGAATCTTTTAATAATTAACTTTCTAATTCAAACAAACTTTAAATTTATGCTTAATATAATAGACTCTATTATCAGATCATTACTTAACAGACTTAGAAAGATCAATTTATTTCTCATTCTGCATAATTCACACATAATATAAGAGATCTCGAATTTTCTTATTGAAAAATAGATGAGATTTATAATAGTTTGCTAGAAAACTGTTAATATCTATATTATTATAATCATTATTATAATTTAATAAACTTATCTTTTAACTACTTAATTTAATAATTATTAATATCAATTAAGAATTAGTATTTTGCATTATTAGTCTTCATTCTTTTCTCAAAATAAAAGATTGAATCTAAAGATGCTAATATTACTTCGATTTCTAAAAGCTGATTGATTTAATTATGAAATTCACACTTAAATAATTTAAAGCTAAAGTTATTAATTATATTCTTAATAAGAAGACTAATAATCTTAATACAATAATTAGTATAATAATTTCAGATCTATATATCTTTTTCGAGTTTAAACTGTATTCACAATAATCTTAATTTCTTTAGTAATAAGAACATGTTTTATATTATTATTAAAGACTTGATTATCTTTAACAATATAATCTTAAATAATAGTAAGAAGATTGATATTCTAACTGCAGTCTTCTTTTTCAAAGTTGTTTTTTGCAAGTTTCTTTGTATTATATTTATTAATATCAGTTCAATAGACATTATTATCAATATTATCAAAGTCTGAATTCTCATACTTAATAATATATTTCTTTTCTTCTTCTTAAATGCGATTTAATAATATTTTCATCTTATTTTTAATCATCTTTTTATTTTATTCTACATCAATTCTATTTAAGATTAATACAAATATTAGTATAAGCAGATCAGATATCTTATTACTTTATTTATAAGTTCTAAAGCTTTATTATAAGATAAGCATTCTGCTCTTCTTCACTTATATACTCTTATTCACTTTATTATTGCAATTTCTTCTTTAATCTTAATCTTGCTTTGCTATCAGCAATATTAATTATATATATTAATCTTTTATTAGAGTTCATAACTTTATATCTCTAACGCGCCTTTTTAATATTTAAGTTTGTTAAGTAGCTCTCAGCAAACTTTTATTTCTTATTATAATTATTATCAAAAGATTAATCAGTCTTTTAACTATATATTGCAGCTCTTTAATATATCAGCTACTATAGAATCTTATAGATTATAGACACTTACTGCAGATCTGCTTTAATATCTTAAGATATAAATAATATTTTCAGCTTAATATCAGTCTCACTTTTTATATTTAAAGACTGTATTTCAGAACTATAATAATGATTAGTACAAAAGAATTAATATCACTTTCGAAATATTAATATATCTATTAGAATTTTATTGAAAGATTGAAAGAGAGTAAAGAGTAAATAATAGAGAATAACTTGACTCTTATTTTATAGCTAGTGTAAGCTGATAATTATAACAAAGATTAGTATAAAATGTTTTTTATTTAGTATGAGTATTCTCTTATATTACTAATATTTCTATCATTTTCATAGATTCTATAAAATAAGAATCAAAAATATTTATTATCTTAGTATCACTCTTCTTAAGATTAATAGAATTTTCAATACTATCTTAATTTTCAACTATTTTATATTATTTCAATATTAGAACTCTAACTTTTTCATCTCTCAGTATAAAGATATTATGCACATATCTTAATAGAAGTATAAGATATACTAATTATTATACTAATTAGCAGTAATTAAAGTTGAAAAGTTGATAAATATTTATATTATAAGAGAATAATGAAAAAGTAGTAAGATATATATTAGCTAATCTATATCAAGACTTTTTAATTCACTTTTTTTTTAAATTCACTGTTTTTTATATTAAGATTTTAATAAATATTTAATATATCTTATTAAACCTTTCATTCTACTTTTTCTATTTACATTTCACTCACTTTTTCTTCTATAACACAACTTTATTCAGTTATTACACTAACTTTAATAAGTCTCTTTTGCTTATAATAATAATTAGTACAATTAATATCTTGATCTACTATTCAGAATTCATTAATCTTCATACTTTTATATTTATCTTCTAAATCAAAAGTAAGAAAATAATGAAAATTTCACTTTATTTACATTCTACTTATCTTTTATATTAATCATTATTATAGTACTGACTTATTTTGATAATAGCTATCTTAATACTACAGAATTATAGTTAATTACTTCTTAAAATTAGAGATAATAGACGCAGATAATGAAGTTTAAATAAGTTAATAAATATCTTTAATTTGAAATATTAAATGAATACAGCTTTTTAGTTCTAAAATAATAATTAATACTGAAAATAATTATAAGAAGAAATCGCATTCTAAGAAAGATGAGATAATAACAAGAGAAAGACTTATTACTACTGCTGCAAAATAATCTAGAAAAATAGATATTAAAGCTTTAGATTTTAAGAAGAGTACTGTTAGAAAGTTAAATAATAGAAGAGACTTTAAATCCCGCGTTAAAAGAGTTATTAGAAAGATTTTAAAGACAGATAATAAAAAGACTGCAAATTCTTTAAGAACTTATTGTGCAAAGCTAGAAAGTAAGTTATAATAATAATTAATATAATACAAAAATATATTAATAAATATTTAGTGAAAATATTAAGAGAGATTAGATATTATTAAAAAAGCAATAAGCTACTTATTCTCAAAGCATTATTTTAAAGATTAATAAGAGAAATCACTTTTAATAAGATTAGATCTTAAGTCTAGAAATAATAAGCTTCTATAATTAATATAATATAGAAGTCTATAAAAGCACATCTAGTATCTCTCTTTGAAAATATGATTATTCTATTTCTAGATTATGATAATAATTAGCACAACTAATAATTCAAGATATAAATCTTTGCGCAATTTATACTAAGAGAATTATTATTTAAAGTAAGAATATGCAATTAATTAAAAGACTGAGAGAGAGAAGATAATACTTAGAATAGTTACTGTTAAGTTAATTAGTTGCAGATTATATAGCTAATAGAGATATTATAGAATATCTTAGCTTACAAAAGTCTTTAATTATTATAATAATTAGTACAACTACATCTATTCTTCTTATAAATCTAAAATCTCTGCACTATAATATTTACTTCTTTCTAATTAGATTAGCAAAAATATTTCTTAATATTCTTAGCAGCTTAATTAAGAGATCGGATTAAATTAAGTCTAATCTAATTCGATCTGATCTTTCAAATCTAGAGATCAAAGATCGGGTGATCCGATCTCACATAGTCTGAGATCGGACCGGACCGAATCATTACGCAATCTAATGATTTCTATTTATAACTCTCTAATATTTAAATCTTACTATAGTTAGACTTAACAGTTTCTAACAATTATATAATTATATTCTTAATCTTATTACTAATAATATAAGCTTTAAGTCAGAATATTATTAATAAAATAATGGAAATCTAAACATTTTATTATATGCGTAATACAGCGAAATATTAAGAAGAGTTATATGAAATATCGCAGAGAATTTAATAAGCTTAAAAGCTATTAAAAAAGAATCTAAGTAAGAATATAATAAGAATAAGAAGAAGAAATAATTATCTTTTATTCTATTAAGAATTCTAAAGTATAAAGAGATAGAGATTAATTAGAGATTAATCTCTTTTTTAAGAAGATTCTTAGAAAGAATAAGAAAGTCTTAAAGATTATAAAAATAAAGAGATAATAAGAGTTTAGACATAAGTTTAATCTCTTTATTATTAAAGAATATTGAGATAATAAGTTTAACTATATTTAAAGAGCTAGCTAGAAAATCTAAAATAGAGATTATTATAATTACTCTTAAGAATATTAAGAGATAGAAGAAGAATAATAAGAAGGTTAAAGAGAATTTATGAGAGTCTATTTCATCTGAATTTTATAAATATACTTATATCTTTTTAAAAAAGACTTTAGATACTCTTTCTCTATATTAAGATAGATATAACTATTATATTAAGTTATAGAAAGGCGCTAAATTACTTCGAAGATAATTCTATTAATAAATAAATTCTATAGAGCTTAATATAATTAAGAGATATATTAAGGAGAATCTTAAGAGAAGATTTATTAAGCTAAGTAATACTTTATTTATATCTTTAATTCTATTAATTAGAAAGTTAAATAGAGAAACTCTAATTCTATATAAATTATTAAGATCTGAACACTCTTATAAAGAAGAATAGTTATCTAATACTTAGAATTAATAAGATATTAGAATAATTAATAGAAGTGAAGTTTCTAATGAAGATAAATATTTATTAAGTATTTTACTATATTAGAATAATTATAGTTAGAGATAACAATTTAATAATATTTAGTATGATAAATAAAAATTATCATTATTTAGTAATATTCTTTAGATTAAGCTTAGCTCTCTCTACTAATTAGAGATATATAAATAATATGTTTCTAAGTATATTAGAATAATTTATAATATTATATTAGAATAACATTCTAATATTTAATAATATATGAGAGGAATATAAATAATATATTAAGAAGATATTAAAGATTTTAGAGAAAGTAGAACTTTAATATTAGAAACTATTAAGATAAGCTATAATAAGATTCAGATATTAGAAAGTTGTAAATAGAAATTACTTGTTTCATATAAAAGATTTAAGAGTAGATTGTAATTGATAATATAAGTTAACTATAAAAGAAGAATAAGACTATAGAATTATGAGATAAATGAACATTTATATAGTCATTACTAATGAGTCGTGCGCAGTACTTCTGAATACTCTTCTCGAGCACTCTTAAGCACTTACTTCTGAATACTTCTTTTAAACATCTTTAAGCACTCTTCTTAACGCGTAATCTTAGATATTCTAATTAATTATAATTTATTAAATCAGATTTATTATAGTTCTAAAAGATATATTGTGTAAGCGGAATCTTATATCTTAATCTACTGCTCGATCTTCTTAATAAAAGTTAAGTTTATTAGCTGCTAAATTGAAGCTGTAATATTATATTCTTCCGAATTAACTTAATCTCTTAAACTACTTAAATCTATCTCCGAGATTTTTATTCTTTTTATTTCTTTTCTCTTTTATTATATTTTAATATCGCGTTAATAAATCTTCCTCTTATAAATAATGTTAGATTCAGATAGAAAAGATAATTTTATTAAGAGTGCTGATTATAATTATATATTTAATTTGTGTTTCACGAAATTATCTTTATATATTTTTTAAAGATATCTCAAAGTGTTTAGAATATACTTATTATAATATTTGTTATAACAGTAACTTCTTAAAGATTGACTTTTAGAGATTGCGATAGAAGAAACTTTATCTAAAGACTGTGTAAAAGATAACTCTTCTTCGTCTTTAATATAATACTGCGGAAATAATAAGTCTGAACTCTTGTATAAAGTCTCTTCGAGCGACTTAGAATAAGATAATTACTTAAAAGATCAAGTCTTTAAAGAAGCTTGATCGAGAAGAGAGATATTTAAAGAAGAAAGAATTACTAATTAATAAGAAGTTGAGCGTTACTTTTAATAAGATGCAATTAACTGCTTTCTTTAATTTCTCTTACGCCGGAAATTCCGGTGATAATAATTCTTAAGAATCGCGAGATTAAGATTTGTTTCTAATTCTTATATATTCTCAAATATATTATAATCTGATTACTTTATTAAATAATAAGTTCTACTCTTAATCTTCTGATTATTGAGTATTCGTTTCATCTTATACTTCTAATTCTATTTATTTAGATAAATTAGAATCTATTTAATATTCTTCGATACAGATTTTAGAAGGGAAATATCGAAGACTGAATGAATTCTTATAATATCTAAGAGTTTGAGTCTGTAAATCGATTTATTTAAAACTTTCTAAATTAAATAGAGTTTAAGTTTTATATAATTCAGTTTTATACTAAATCTTTTGATTTTAATATTTCGGCAAAGTAGATATATTAAGTTCTTTTCTTTAAGATTTAGTTCGTCAATTCTTTTAAAGTTATAATATATATCGAATCTTTAATTAATAAATTTAAGATCTTTTGTTAATTCTTAATATAAACTGATTAACAGTTATACATTAATAAAAGATGACACTTCGATTACTGCTGAAATATTATTATACGCAACCTGTATCAGTAATAGAAGTATTATTCAGTTGTTCTAATAATAGTTCATATAATAATATAGATACTATTTCAATATTTAATTGATTCTTTTAATTTATTTATCTATCTACAAATAATAAGCTATAAATAGCTTATATTTAATTTCGAGTTAATCTATTAATAATTTTCAGAATTTGAAAGTAAATAACTTATCTTAGTTGAAGATGATTTCTGCTGATATATTATAATTCGCGAATATTATTCGTAAAAATATATATATTAAATCTTCGATATTCAATACTTCTATATAATTAATGAAGTAGATATACTTTATTAATCTATTAATAATGACTAGAATACTATTATAGCTAATATTAGTTATTGAATTCTTTAATATTAATAGCTTAATAATGAAGTTTAATATAATGAATTTCCATGCTTCTTTAAATTATTTTAGAGATTACATCTTCTTATATAATTTATAATAGAAGTGCTTGATTTTCTAATAAGTATCGCAGTTAGCAATTTACTGTCAAACTACTTTGTTTATTTCAGAAAAATAGTAGAATCTAAAAATATGTTTCAGAGTTTTTTCTATTTCTTGATATTTATAAGATGTTTTCTTATAATATTGTCAGATAATCATTTTCTTTACTTAATTTATAACATATATTAGTTCTTTATATAAGATCAGCTCACTATCTTATTTTTGAAAGACTGAATATTTTTTAAAATATTTTTTAATTTCGCGGGATAAATAATTATTTAAATATAATCTTATAATTCGGTCTTTCTAATCTTAATCAGAGATCTGAAATGTTAAAGCGATTATAATATAATTATATATTATAATTATATTTATATTCTCGCGTAAAACTGATTATAAAGCGGTTTTAATATCTCGGGCGTGATCTGCTCAACAGCTTAAAGCATTAACTTTAACGTTATTATTTTCTTTTTAATAAAATATCTTAAAGTTATATATTAATAACAGCTCAGACTATTATATCTAACATCTATTTAACATCTTAATAGTGATGAAGTATAATAGATTTTTGTGATCTGTGTAAACTTTTATAGAGTACTTAAATCTCTTTAAGTATACTCATTATTCATTAAACGCGATAATTATAATTAGAAGTTTCTTATTATAAATCTTATAATTAAATTTCGTTGGAATCATCTTTCTAAAATAGAAGATGATAAGTCTTAATCGTTCTTTATTATTAGATTGACTTATATATATATTGATGATATAGTCTAATATATTTATCTTGAGCATAATCTATCTCTCAGAATCAAATATTGTGAGAATAAGAGCTGTTGTGAATTTCTATTTTAGTTTCTGAAACAAAGACTCTACTTCTATTTCTTAGATGAAGAATACTTTCTTTTTAGTCATTTATATTAATGAGACGATTATTTTTTTTAAGTAGATAAATAAAAGCGAATCATGTATGTTAAAGAGATGTAATTTCCGATGACTTTAGAATCTATTATAATTTTGACTTTTTACTGTTTAATATGTTTCTGTAAGATTATATATTATATATAGTTAGTATTAGTAACAATTAGTTTTTAAGATTTAAGAAGAGATTCTTCAGCAGATCTTTAATATAAAGAATCTTCTTATTTTTTAATTTTTTAAATTAATAGTTTCTGAAATAAGTATATTCTTTTCTTATAAAGTAATATTCTAATTTATTGCATGAAAAGTGTGTATATAACTCATAAGAGATGTGATATTCTTTATCGCAAATCATTCTTACTATCTCTAATTTCTTGAATTCTTGAATTTATATTATACTTGCGCTTTAAATCTCTTTAAAATAAGTAGAAATATTAATCTTATATAAATTAATCACTTCTTAAAGATTATTATCTTAATAATAATAAATCTATTTCTAATTTTAATTTGAATAGTTCTCTGTGCGATATATCTTTAATTATAATTTTGACTTAATTCTTTAAAATGTTTTCTCAGATATATATATTTTATACTGATATTAAGACTTTAACTCGCAATCTATATTTATATACAGTGTTAATTCTTAGAATTTAATAATCATTTCTATATAATTCTTATTATACTTAAGATTGCTTAATACTCACTTCTAAAATACTTTAAAGATAACACTCAATAATTATTTCACTTTCTTTTATTTAAATTTCTTAGAGTATTATTCTAAGCTGTTCTTATTTAATCTATAGATAACGCATTAATTATTATAATAGATAGTTTAGAATAAGTAGATATGAGATGATTCTATAAGTTTTTAATCGCGAATCTATTTAAGTGATTTAACAACTATTTTTAACACTGATGTTTTAATATCAGCGCAGCTGACATCTCATGTGTTATCTGATTTGTTTGTCATCTATTCCGCCGATTCTCTCGAGATCACGTGTAACTATTATTTATTAAAGTAATTATTAGCTTAATATTCAGATTTCTTATAATAAAAATATAAATTCTTCTTTATTCACTTCTCTCGCTAAATTAAAGAGAGTTTATCTTAATTAAGTTTCTTTCTAAACTTTCTTTAATTCATAATATTTAAATTTATTTCTTGAGAATATCAAACTTATTTAGATTGATATTCTTTCTTGCGATACTTTTCGAGGATGAATATCTGAGATTATTTTTATTCTTTTTTCATTTATCTTTTATATAAATGATTATTTATCTTAATAGATATATTAATTAGATTTTCTAGTTTATTTAATCTCTTAATTTAAGTCAGCTTATTCTTAATTAAATTCTTCAGTTTTAGATAATATTTTATTATAAACATTATATCATCTTACTTAATTTATAATATAATCTATTAAAACTTAAATATATACTTTATTACTAAGTTTATCTGCTGAAGTTTTTAAACTTCTTATTTAATAGTTCGTTCTTTATTCACTTCTTTATACACTTATTTAATATACTTCTTGAAGTAAGAATAACTGATAAAGATTCTTTTCATTTTTATTTTCTTATCTTCAATCGACTTCTTTAAGTAATCTATTAGATGAGATTTAAATTAATTAAAGACTCTATTCTTAAGATAAGTAATTATGAATATTATTTTAATTTTAATTATTCTTAGCTTTTAAATATTGAATCGAATATATATATTAATTTAAATTAAGAAGATTCGAAGTATCTTTTTATCTTTATAAAACATATTAAGAATATTAACTTTTAAGAAGACGTGATCTATGTTAACAATTCTCTCTTGAAATTATTCTTATTTAGAGTGTGATATATTTATCTTGATGAGATCTATTATAATAAAGTGATTGATATTTGATAATAAATAGTTAAAGTGTTAGAAACTATTAAGATAAACTATAATAAGATTCAGATATCAGAGAATTGTGAATAGAAATCACTTATTTTATATAGAAGATTCAAGAGCAAATTGCAATTGATAATATAAATTGACTATAAAAGAAGAATAAGATTATGAAACTATGAAATAAACGAACGTTTATATAGTCATTATTAATAGATCGTGCGCAGTACTTCTAAATGCTCTTCTCAAGCACTCTTAAGCACTTGCTTCTGAATACTTCTCTTAAGCATCTTCGAGCACCCTTCTTAATGCGCGATCTTGAATATTCTAGTTAATCATAATCTACTAGATCAGATCTATCGTAATTCTAGAAGATATATTACGTAAGCAAGATCTTATATCTTGATTTACTGCTTGATCTTCTCAGTAGAAGTTAAGTCTGTCAGCTGCTGAGTTGAAGCTGTAACATTTAAGTAAATATTAAGAAATATGACTTCTATATTATAGAAGTTAAATTCTTGAGTTTATTAATAGATGTGAATAGAATAAGACTAAATCTAACTTAAATTAAGATAATTCTAAAGTGAAAGATATTTAGATTAAAGAATATATAGATAATATAATGATTTCTTAAATTTATTAACTATTATTAATAGTTTTATAAAGGTTTTAATCAGATTATAAGATTACTAAATAATCTATTAAGAAAGAAGATCTCTTTAATATAGAATGAATTCTATATAAAGACATTTAAGAAGTTGAAGAAGCTAATAATATCTAATTCAGTTTTTTAATATTTTGACTTAAGAAAGAAAACTTATATAGAATATAATATAAGTAATTACATTATTAAAGAAATCCTTTCTTAAAAGAAATCTAATAAAGAATTATATTTAATTATTTATTATTTAAATAGTATAAGTCCGATAGAAAGAAATTACATTATATATAATAAGGAATTACATTATATATAATAAGGAATTATTAGCAATAATTTAATACTTTAAAGAATGAGGATTAAAGCTGTAAAGTATTAAAGAAGATATAATTAAGATGCTTATAGATTATAAAGTCTTAAAGTATTTCATATTAATAAAGAAGTTAATAAGAAGATAGATAAAATAAGTGGAGTTCTTTACACAATTTAACTTTAAGATGATTTATTAACTAAAGATAATTAATAGAAAGGCTGACGTCTTAATAAGAAGAGAAAAGAATATTTCTAAAGTAAAGAATGATTCTAATTTATATTAAATATTATTAATATTAAAGATATTATTTAAGAATATTTAAAAGAACTGTAAAGTAATATATATTATATAAGAGATTTACACGCTAAATAAGAATATTAGATAGATAAATAGAAATAATTATAATCTAAAAGAGATATATAAGATCTTAAGAAATAAGATTAAGAGAGTCTATAATAAATATTAGACACGTTTATATAAGAAAAAGAAGGGCCTACTTTAATTTTAAGATAGGCTAGCTATTCTAATAGAGCTAAAAGAGCTATAAATATAAGTAATCTAATAAATTTATAAGAGCTGAGAGACTAATTATATAGAAGAATTAAAGATATTATAATTAATTTAAAAATCATATTAACTTTCTAAGTTAATAAGAGTGATTAAGCGATATTTAAGAAACTATTATATCTATTAAAGATTAAAGATGAGAAGGTAATGTCTAGAAGAAGAGTTATAATCTCTTTTAATTTCTAAAATACTTTAAAAGAATATCTTTATAAACTTTATAATAGAATTATTAAAATTAGATAACTTTAATGTGATTTTTAATATAGTAGATTGATTAATAAAGAAGAGATATTATATTATTTATACGGCTGCTAATAAGAGTATAACTGTAAAGAATATAATAAGAATGCTATATAAGAATATATAGAAGATGTATAATCTGTTTAGTATGATTATATTAGATAGAGATCCTTAATTTATAAGTATATATAATTATATTTATATAAGATTCTGAGCATTACTGTGAAACTATTAACAGCGTTTCATCTATAAATAAATAAATAGATAGAAAATATAAATGCGGAGATGAAACGCTACTTATATATCTATATAAACTTTAATTAAGAAAATTGGATAGAGTTATTATTAAGTATAGAATTCACAGCTAATACAGTTATATCTAAATTAACTTAGTTATCTCTATTTATAATTAATAAAGAATATAAGTTATAAATAAGTTTTAACGCGGTAGAAAAGTTAAAAATGATTAGATAATGAATTAAATTATAAAAGACTTAAAATCTAATAGAGCTGATAACTAAGATATAGAGCTGAGCGAGAGATTATATAATATAGATCTAGAAGAGATAGAAGGAGTAGACTGATAAGTATTATTAATTAGTAGCATTTAAGAAAGAAGATTAAGTCTGAGTGTTAATAATTAATATTTAAATAACTAGATCTTATAAGAAGCTTAATTTAAAATAGATTGATTTATATAAGATATTAAAGAGACTGAAAGGCGTGTATAAACTTAAATTATCTATATCTATAAAGATTTATAATATCTTCTATATAGCATTATTATTAAAGAATCCGAAGAATCTCTTGTCTAAATAGGATTATTTTATACTCTCTTCTATAATAATGAAGAAAGATGTGAATATAAAATAAAAGATGGAAAATATTATTAATATTAAGAGAATGAGCAGATATCTTAAGATGAGAGTGTAATAAGTAGATTATTTTAAGAATCTAACTTATTATCTAATTAAGAATCTTAAGAATTTAAAAGAGATTCTTAATAATTATTACTTAAGAAATCTTAATAAGCTAAGATCTAAGTGATTTAAGAATAGCTTTAAGAAGTAAGCTAGAGATAAGAATAGGAATAATATATTAGAGTTATTATTTAAGAAGAAGCTGTTAGTAAGCTTAATTAATAATAGTAAAGTCTTTGATTAAGAATAGAGGGATAATATTATTAGCTATTAATTAAGAATAATTAACTTAATAAGCTGAGAGATAATATTATAAGTTACTACAGCTCTATTAATAATTATATATAATGATTATAAGTAGAATAAATAGAAATCTAACTATTTTACTGTATATATATAATGAAATATCTGAGACTTAGTATATAAGCTTAATATATTAGGATTACGTCTTCTAATTAAATCTTAGAGCTAAAGAACTGTATTAAAATTAGTAATTATAATACACATCTAATACTTTTATAGCTTTCTTATAAGCTAGATTAGTTTCTATAACTTAAGTATTTATTTTTATAGACTATTGAATCTATTAGCTTTAACTATTACACTCTCTTCTTTATTAAGTAGAACTTTAGAATAATATATTTAAATATTCAAATATAATCTTTATTTATAAGAGTATTAAAGATATATCTTAATATAACTAATAGTAAAGAGAGTTGAGAGAACAGATTTTATTATATATATATATAGCAAAATATTAAAATTAATAACTATATTAAATGAATATTAAAATGATTTTATAAACTAAAGATAAAAAGAGTATAGAATTAAAACTATCTATCTTTCTATTTACTTATTCTGAGTAAGAATTATATATATATATCTCTATTAGAGAGATATTATACTTAACTTACTACTTCTTTTCTCTATTCTACTATTTCTGTTCTAATCTCTTCCCGCTTAAAAAAGATAATCTTTACTTTATAATAATGTTAAATTTACTTTATAATTAATTTTATATAAGAATAAGAATAGAATTATAATATATAATTATATTATAATCACTTTAATATTTCAGATCTCTGATTAAGATTAAGAACGCTGAATTGTTTAGTTATACTTAAATAATTATTTATTCCGCGAAATTCAAAAAAATTCTAAGAAATATTCAGCCTTCTAAAAATAAGATAGCGGGCTGATCTTATATAAAGAACTAATATATATTATAAACTAAATTAAAGAAATAATTCTCTAATAATATTATAAGGAAATATCTTATAAATATTAAGAAATAGAAAAAATGCTGAAATATATTTTCAGATCTTACTACTTTTCTAAAATAAATAAAGTAGTTCAGTAGTAAATTACTAACTATAATATCTATTAGAAAACTAAGCACTCTTAATATAAATTATATAAGAAGATGTAGTCTTTAAAAGTATTTAAAGAAGCTTAGAAATTCATGATATTAGACTTTATTATTAAGCTACTATTATTAAAAGATTTAATAACTGAGGTTAATTATAATAATATTCTAATTATTAATTACTTAAAAGTATTAAATATAGAAAATCTGACTTATATATTTTTGTAAATAATATTCGCAAATTATAATATGCTAGTAGAAATTATTTCTAATTAAGACAAATTATTTACTTCTAAATTTTAAAAGTTATTAATTAATTAACTTAGAATTAAATATAAGTTATTCACAATATTATAAGTTACTACAGCTCTATTAATAACTATATATAATGATTATAAGCGGGCGGTAGAAATCTAACTATTTCATTATATATATATATAATGAAATGTCTGAGACTTAGCACATAAGCTTAGCGCGTTAGAACTACGCCTTCTAATTAGATCTTAGAACTAAAGAGCTATATAGAGATTAGTAATTATAATATATATCTAATACTTCTATAGCTTTCTTATAAGCTAGATTAGTTTTTATAACTTAAGTATTTATTTTTATAGATTAGTAAATCTATCTAGCTTTAGTTATTATAATATACTTAAGTTCACTCCCTTTATTATTTAGATAAATATAAAACAGTCACTTTTTAATTAATTTAAATTTTAAATAGATTAGCTTACTTCTATTAAATCTTTCTTAAATTATCTTTCACTCTTTAATAATAAGATAGATTTTATAAATAAGCTTAATAAATTAAGTTTAATTATCTATCTTTAAAGAGAGATATTAGAGATATCTTTAAAAAAACAAGATTATCTAATAATTAAGTAAGTAGTATTTAATCTACTAGCTAATAATAAATAAAAGAATTTTAAGAGTATTTAAAATAGTATAACTAAAAGTAGACTTTAGAATTTAGTTTCTAAGCTAATTAAATATTAATATAATTTAATTTAATTAAGAAAGATTAGAGAAGAATTCTATATTATAGATAGATCTAAAGATAGATTAATAATAATCTTCTCTATAAATAAAGAATACTGAGATAGAAATAATTTAAGAAATAGTAGCTCTAAGATAGCTAATTAAGAATTAAGAAGTAATTAAGTTTATTATAAGAATATAAAATAATATGGGTGATATACTGCGCGTATTTAAGAAATTCTATAATTTATATAATGAGATAGTTAAGACTTATAATAAAGAGATGAATAGAATATTAGAAAGTTATTAAATAATTTAAGATGTATAGAATTATTAATAAGAAGAAAGAGATATATAAATAACTGAAAGATAATAGCTGATTTAAGAGAATTAGTTATTTAGAAAAAGACTGAGAGATAAGAAGATATTAGTGAATAGATTACTAATAGGATTAGCTATATCTATAGCATCTTATTATTAAGAGAATAATATAAAGAATTTATAATAAGTATTAGAAGCTCTAATAGCTTTAATAGAAGGAACTAATTAAGATTAGAAAATAAGTAAGAAGCTTTTTAATTCTAATATGTTTAAAATAGAAACTCTATAATAGTTTGTATTATCATTATTATTTATTAAGATAAAGTTAAGAGTAAATAGAGATTAATTTTTTATAGAAATAGATTAGATAATCTATATAAGATTAAGAATTAAGAGTGAGATTAGAGATCTTCTAAAACTTTATTTAGAAGATTTTAAGATAGTTATAATCATCTCTCTTCTATAAATATTAATAAATTAATTTACTAATCTATTTTAAAAGTAGATAATAAGAGATAAATATTAGCAGCTCTATTAATAGAATAAGAATCTGCCCACTTTTCTTAGAGAATTTATAAGATATACTACTTAGAAAGATATCTTAAAAGAGAATTAGATTTAAGATATAAGATTAAAGATCTATAATAAATTAAAGTAAGTAATTATCTTAAATAGATATTCTCTATTAAAGAAGATAATTAAGAATTTATAATTCTATAAAGTTAATATTTAAAAGATAAAGATATTAAAAAAAGATTATAAAACTGCTTAGATAAATTTAGAATTTAGAAAGAGAAAGTTAGTAAATAAACTAATTAATAAAGCTTAGTTTATAAGATTGCTATCTTCTTATATAACTAAGTTAGATTATGAGAAGCTTAGATATTATAAATATTAATAGCTTAGATATATAACTTAAAACTGCTTAGAGATACTCTTAATTAAGAAAGAAGATTCTAATATTTTATAGAAATTAAAAAAGAGTAATTTATTATAAAGACATTATAAATAGATTTATAAGCGCAGAAATAGCTGTAAAGAAGTCTAAATAGAAATATTAATCAAGAATATTACTAGCTATTATTCCTGCAGTAATTGAAGACTAGATAGAGTCTTTATTTCTAATAAATATTTTATTAGATAAAGGAAAAGCGGATTCTCTAAATATATCTATATTAATAAATACTAACTGTTAACTTATAATAGTAATAAACTATTAACTAACTAACAATTTATATAAGAGATTATAAATCAGTCTAGTAAATCTAGTTAAGAAGATTCTATTAATAGATTTTATAGAAAGAAAGTATTTTATTATAATATAGATAATTCACGTATTTATAATAATTATAGAGTATTAATAGATATTATAGATCTTCTATATAACTTAAACAGTATACTCTATTATTTTAGAGAAGAAGTAGATAAGATTATATAATTATATATCTAATTCTATTATTAATAGTATAAGCTTTAAATTAAAGTATTATTAATATAATAATAGAAATCTAGATATTTTATTATACACGTAATATAGTAAAATATTAGAAAAGATATAAAGTAATATTATATATAAATTAATAAGTTTAGAGATAATTCTAAATAATTCTAAGTAGAATAATATAAATAAGAAGAATAATAAGTTATCTTCTATTCTAGTAAAGATTCTAAAATATAAAGAAAAGAAGATTAATTAAAGATTAATCTTATCTTAAAATAGATCTTCTATAAGAATAAAGAAGATTTAGAGATTATAAAAATAAAGAGATAATATAAGTTTAGATATAAGCTTAATCTCTTTTAAATTAGAGAATATTAAGATAGTAAGTTTAATAGCTTTTAAGAAGTTAGCTCAGAAATCTAAAGCGGAGATTATTATAATTATTTCTAAGAATATTAAGAGATAGAAGAAGAATAATAAGAAGGCTAAAGAGAATTTATAGAAGATTATTCTATCTAAGTTTCATAAATATATTTATATCTTTTTAAAAAAGACTTTAAATACTTTTTCTTTATATTAAGATTAATATAATTATTATATTAAGTTATAGAAGAGTACTAAATTATTAAGAAGATAATTCTATTAATAAATAAATTTTATAAAGCTTAATATAATTAAGAGATATATTAAGAAGAATCTTAAGAAGAGATTTATTAAGTTAAGTAATATCTTATTTATATCTTTAATTCTATTAATTAGAAAGTTAAATAGAGAACTCTAATTCTATATAAATTATTAAGATCTGAACACTCTTATAAAGAAGAATAGTTATCTTATACTTAGAATTAATAAGATATTAAAATAACTAATAGAAGTGAAGTTTCTAATGAAGATAAATATTTATTAAGTATTTTACTATATTAGAATAATTATAACTAAAGATAGTAATTTAATAATATTCAGTATAATATATAAAAACTATTACTACTTAGTAATACTCTTTAGATTAAGCTTAACGCTCTCTACTAATTAGAGATATATAAATAATATATTTCTAAATATACTAGAATAGTTTATAATAATATATTAGAATGAAATTTCAATATTTAGTAATATATGAGAAGAATATAAATAATATATTAAGAAGATATTAAAGATTCTAAAGAAAGTAGAATTTTAAGTGAATATTAAGAAATATAACTTTTATATTAAAGAGATTAAGTTCTTAAATCTATTAATAAGTGTAAATAAAATATAATTAGATCTATTTTAAATTAAGATAATTTAGAAGTGAGAAACGTTTAGACTAAAGAATATATAAGCAGTATAATAATTTCTTAAGTTTATTAATTATTATTAATATTTCTATAAGAGTTTAATTAAATAGTAAGACTATTAAATAATCTATTAAGAAAGAAAATCTCTTTAATATAAAATGAACTCTATATAGAGACTTTTAAGAAGTTAAAGAAGTTAGTAATATCTAATTCAGTTGTTTAATATTTTAATCTAAGAAAGAAGACTTATATAAAATATAATATAAGTAATTATATTATAAGAGAAATCCTTTCTTAGAAGGAATTAGATAAAGAATTGCATTTAATTACTTATTATTTAAGTAGTATAAATCTAATAGAGAGGAATTATATTATATATAATAAGAAATTATTAATGATAATTTAATACTTTAAGAAATGAGGATTAGAGCTATAAAGTATTAAGAAAGATGTGATTAAGATACTTATAAATTATAAGATCTTAGAGTATTTTATATTAATAAAGAGGTTAATAAGAAAATAAGTAAGATAAATAGAGTTTCTAATATAATTTAACTTTAAGATGATCTATTAATTAGAAGCGGCTATTAGAAAGATAGATATCTTAATCAGAAGAGAAAAGAATATTTTTAGAGTAAAGAATAATTCTAATTTATATTAAATATTATCAATATTAAGAATGCTATTAAGAGAAGTTTAGAAGAACTGTAATATAATAATAATAATAATAATAATAAATTCTTATTATCTGATATCACATTAAAGCTAGCCGATACAGATCTACTCAATCTAAACACTATATTATCCCTCCGTCTTACATTCGTCTTACTACTAGAGAATGTTTCAGATGAAACCTCTCAATTCTCATGCTTCTCGCATGCTTCGCGCCTGCGTTGCGCCTACTTCTTCCCCGATCGCTGCTGTGAGAACTGTAATATAATATATATTATATAAGAGATTTATATATTAAATAATATAATTAGATAGATGAAAAAAGATAATTATAATCTAAAAGAGATATATAAGATCTTATAGAATAAGATTAAGGGCGCCTATAATAAATATTAGATATGTCTATATAATAAATGAGAAGATCTACTCTACTTTTAAGATAGACTGATAATTTCTATAAAGTTAGAAGAGCTATAAATATAAGTAATTCAATAGATTTATAAGAGCTGAGAGACTAAGTATATAGAAGAATTAAAGATATTATAATTAATTTAAAAATTATTTTAACTTCTGAGATTAATAGAAGTAGTTAAGTAGTATTTAAGAAACTGTTATATTTATTAGAGATTAAAGATGAGAAGATAATATTTAGAAGAGAAGTTATAATCTCTTCTAATTTTTAAGATATTATAAAAGAATATCTTTATAAACTTTATAATAGAATTACTGGAATTAGATAACTTTAATATAATTCTTAATATAATAAATTAATTAATTAAGAAAAGGCACTATATTATCTATATAACTACTAATCAGAGTATAATTACGGAGAATATAGTTAGAATGCTGTATAAGAATGTGTGAAAGATCTATAATCTATTTAATATAATTATATTAGATAGAGGTTTTTAATTTGTGAGTATAATATAATTATATTTATATAAGATTCTAGATATTATTATAAAGCTATTAATAACGTTCTATTTATAGATAAATAAATAAATAGAAATTGTTAATATAGAAATAAAGCATTACTTATATAATTATATAGACTTTAATTAAAAGAATTAGACGGAGTTATTATTGAGTGCGGAATTTACGGCTAATATAATTATATCTGAATTAACTCAGTTATCTCTATTTATAATTAATAAAGAATATGAGTTATAAATAAGCTTTAATGTAATAGAGAAGCTAAAGATAGCTAGATAATAAATTAAGTTATAAAAGACTTAAAGTCTAATAGAGTTAATAACTAAGATATAAAGCTAGATAAAAGATTATTTAGTCTAGACTTAAAAAAGATAGAAGGAATAGACTGATAAATATTATTAATTAATGATATTTAAAGAAGAAGAGAAGATTTAATTATTAATAAAGAATATTTATATAATTAAATCTTATAGAAAGCTAAATATAAAATAGATTAGTCTGTATAAAGTATTAAAGAAGCTAAGAGGCGCGTATAGACTTAAGTTATTTATATTTATAAAGATTTATTCTATTTTCTATATTATTTTATTATCTAAGAATTTAAAGAATTTCTTATTTAATTAGAATTATTCTATATCTCTCCCTATTATTATAGAAATAAAGATAGATATAGAATAAGAAGTTAAGAATATTATTAATATTAAGAAGATAAATAAATATCTTAAGGCGAGAGTATAATAGATAGATTATCTAGAGAATTTAACTTACTATTTAATTAAGAATCTTAAGAATTTAAAGAAGATTCTTAATAATTACTACTTAAAAAATCTTAATAAGTTAAGATCTAAGTAATATAAAAATAGTTTTAAGAAGTAAGTTAGAGATAAGAATAAGAATAATATCTCTAAGTTATTATCTAAAAAGAAGTTATTAGTAAGCTTAATTAATAATAAAGAGATTAGTAATTAGAAATAGAGAGAGAATTAATACTACTAATTATTAATTAAGAATAATTAATTTAATAAGTTAGGAAATAATATTATAAATTACTATAGCTCTATTAATATCTATATATAATAGTTATAAGTAGATGATAAAAATCTAACTATTTCATTATACGTGTATATAGTAAAATATTTAAGACTTAGCACGTGAGCTTAACATATTAAAATTATATCTTCTAATTAGATCTTAGAATTAGAGAACTATATAAGAACTAGCGACTATAATGCGCATCTAATACTTCTATAGCTTCCTTATAAGCTAGATTAGTTTCTATAACTTAAGTATTTATTTCTATAGATTATTAAATCTATCTAGCTTAAGCTGTTATATACAGCTTATTACTTATAAATAGATAAACAAACTAAAAGAATTAATTAGATATTGAAATAATATCTATATTATTATGTTAACTATTATTAGAATAATTAAGTAGTACTACTATTATTAATATAATTCACTTATAATAATGTTCCGACAACAATTAAAATATTCTTTTTTTATATTAATTATAAGTATAAATCAGTTATATATAGATAATTAAGAGAGATGAAACAGCTTATATAAGAATTGATTATAAGTATATAGCTATTAATCAGTTTATATTAAGAATTAATAAAGGATCTTAAATTTATTAATTAAAGATTTGAAATATATTATAACTTTAAGAGAATTAGCGAATTAAATCTTAAAAAGAGAGATTTAATATATCTACTTTACTAAAATATTAAAATTAAAAGA
>JAABUK010003965.1_pt1 | contig 24585 bp, 20 predicted proteins | sample 5559141 | NCBI WGS metagenome assembly JAABUK01 (sample SAMN10711869, study PRJNA513367) | rock metagenome | isolation source: Antarctica rocks | place: Antarctica: Victoria Land, Pudding Butte nord | collected 2016-01-03 | reverse complement strand
GGTGGCTGGGTGGCTGGGTGGCTGGGTGGCTGGGTGGCTGGGTGGCTGGGTGGCTGGGTGGCTGGGTGGCTGGGTGGCTGGGTGGCTGGGTGGCTGGGTGGCTGGGTGGCTGGGTGGCTGGGATTGTGGTACTCCGCAACCCCGGTCCTATGACGGAGTTCCGGGGTTCGCAAGCGAACCCCTGCCACCCGATCGCGGCGACGTGATTCGGATCATCGGCGCCGGGCGCGAAAGGACTGCGAGGATGGCAACTTCCCCTCAAGATCCGGGACCGATCGACGACCTCGAATCGGAGTACGATTTCCGATCGCTCCGGGGCGTCGTCCGTGGCAAGTATGCGGCCCGCTATCACGAGCGATTGCGGGTCGTCAGGCTAGCTGCGGACGTGTCGGCGGCGTTCGCGGACGAAGCCGCGGTCAACACCGCCCTCCGCGAGTATCTGAATCGGCGGCGGGAACGCACGGCGGCCAACCCCATCTGACCGGACGCCGCGGCGGCTTTTCATCGGTCGGGGCTTTCACTTGTGGCGGGAGGTCTTCATGATCTACAAGGTTGCACTTCACCGATCGGAGGAGGGCTATAGCGTTTCCGTGCCCGGCCTGCCGGGGTGCTGCTCGCAGGGGGCGACCGAGGCGGAAGCGCTGGCGAACATCGCGGATGCCATCCGGGAATACCTCGAAGTGGCGGCGGAACTGGCCGAGGAGTCCGAGGCCCGCGAGGTTGAGGTTGTCATCCAGTTATGCCCAGATTCACGGTCGTTAATCATCTAGATGCGATCCGGGCCCTGGAGAAGGCCGGTTTCCACATCCATCGACAGAGCAAGCATATCGTGTTGACCGACGGTACTCGCATCATCACGGTCCCGCGCCACAATCCGATCAATGCCTATACGATGGGGACGATCATCCGGGCCGCCGGCCTGACGGCCGAAGAGTTCCGGCGATTGCTGTAGATGATCGCCGCCCGTGGGACCGACGAGACCCGCACCATGACGCCTCGACAGGATCGGATCGCCGGGGGTTTAATCGGGCTGCTGGTCGGCGATGCGCTCGGCGTGCCTTATGAGTTCCATTCGCCCGGGGAGATCCCGTCGGAGGACCGGATCGAGTTCAAGCCGCCCGCCGGGTTCATGCGGTCGCACTCGGTCCCGCCGGGGACGTACTCCGACGACGGGGCCCAGGCGCTCTGCCTGCTGGCCTCGCTCCTGGAATGCGGCCGGCTCGACCCGGACGACTTCGCCCGGAAGCTCCTCGCGTGGTACGACGACGGCTATTGCGCGGTCGACAACCGGGTCTTCGACGTCGGGATCCAAACCCGTCGGGCGATCCGGGCGCTCAAGGACGGCGTCCCGGCCCGGGAGGCGGGGCCGTCGGAGGAGCGGGCCAACGGCAACGGGTCGCTGATGCGGGTCCTCCCGCTGGCCCTCTGGCACCTCGGGACCGACGCCGAGCTGGTGGCCGACGCCTGCCTCCAGTCGCGGGTCACCCACGGGCACCCCCGGTCGGAGGCGTGCTGCGCCCTGTACTGCCTCTGGGCCCGGCGGACCCTGGACGGGTCGGCCGACCCCTGGGCCGACGCCGCCTCGACGCTCCGGAATCTCCTCGAACCGGGCTCGCCGCTCCTGGCGGAGCTGGAGGGCGCGATCCGGCCCGACGACCCTCCGGCGGGGCGGGGGGGCGGCTACGTGGTCGACTGCCTGAACTCGGCCCGGCTGGCGGCCGGGGCGGGCGACTTCGAGCGGGTGGTCCGGGCGGCGGTCCGGCTCGGCGACGACACCGACACCACGGCGGCCGTCGCCGGGGGGATCGCCGGGCTCCGCGACGGCCTGGCCGCGATCCCCCGCCGATGGGCCGAGAAGCTCCGGGGCGACGCCTGGTATCAACCCCTGCTGCGCGACCTGGTGGCGCGCCACGCCTGACCGCCCCCGAACTCGAAGGCGATCCGGAGATCGCCGATGGCGGAGTGGTCATGGTTCCACCCATCAGCCATCGGACATCATGAATCATTCATCTCTTGCTTCCGGAAAAGGGAGTCCCGAACCGATGAACCGGCTGGCCCTCTGGCTCGACAACCCGATCCTGATCAAGCATGTCCGGTCGAGGCTCCGGCGGATGCAGGCCCTGCCGGCCGTGGCGGTGGTGATGATCCTCTGCCTGTGCATCGTCATGATCGGATACCAGTATGACCGGCTGGCCGGCGGCGGGTCGTTCGGCGCGATCATGGCGCTGCAGGCGGTCATCCTGGGCGTGATCGGGGCGTCGCAGGTCACCTCGTCGGTGGGCAAGGCGCGCGAGTCGGGGATCCTCGACTTCCACCGGGTCTCGCCGATGCCGCCGTCGTCGTTGACGATGGGGTTCTTCTTCGGGGCGCCGATCCGGGAATACGCGATGTTCGCGGCGACGCTGCCGTTCTCGCTGGCCTGCGTTTATATGGGCCGGCCGGGCTTCGGCGGGTTCCTCCAGCTCTTGGCCTGCCTCCTGATGTTGTCCTGGACCCTGCACGCGATGGCGCTCATGGGCTCGCTGGCGTGGAAGACCTCGAAGGCGGGGCCGTGGGGCCTGATCGGGCTGGTGGTGCTCCTCATATTCGGCAGCGGCCCCCTGTTCGCGGGCTCTTATTTCGTGGTGTTGACGGTGGACGAGTGGCCGCCGCTGCATTTCTACCTGTTCGAGTTGCCCTGGCTGCTGGTCCTGGCGCTGGACATGTTCCCGCCGATCGGCTTCCTGCTGGTCGCGTCGGCCCGGAGGATGGCCTCGGAGCGGGCGCACGTGCTGTCGAAGCCGGAGGCCGTCGCCGCCCTGGCGACGGGCGCGTTCCTGCTGGTGGGCGGGCTCTGGAATATCGAATCGTCGTTCTTCTGGACGCTCGTCGTGCTCTACTCGCTGATGCTCGCCGCGATGGTGCTGACGGCGACGATCACGCCCACCCGCGACGAGTTCGCCAAGGGGGTCCGACGGGCCGCGAAGGAGGGGCGGAGGCTCCCCTCGCCCTGGGAAGACCGGGGCCTGAACCGGCTGGCGCTGATGGTCCTGTGCGCGATCACGCTGATCGCCTCGACGGTCGCCTGGAAGTCCATCGAGGAGCCGAATCCGATGACGATGCCGGGGGTCCGGATGACGTACTCGCTGCCGATCGCCATCGGGGTCCTGACGGTCGCCTATGTCGGGCTGGCGTTGCAGTATTTCAAGCTCCGGTTCGCCCGGCGGGCCTCGGTCTTCCAGGCGCTGTTCCTGCTCGCGGTCTGGTTGCTGCCGATCCTGGTCGGGTTCGTCTCGGCCACGGCGGCGGAGCGGTCCCGGGCGCCGGGCTCGGGGCCCGACGTGGTGTCGCCGGCGCTGTTCAGCCTCTGCCCGATCGTCGGCATCGCGCTCTCCGGCGGCGGCAGCGAAGTCCCCGGATTCCAGGCGGTCCGGGCCGCCGCGCTGGTCCCGGCGCTGGTCTTCGCCCTCCTGTTCAACAACCTCGTCACCGCCGCCCGACGCCGGGTCGAGAAGGAGGTCCGCCCCGACGAGCCCCCCCGGCCTGCCCCCGGGGGCAAGCCGCCCGCGGGGGTCGCCGAGCTGATCGAGCTGGCCTGAAACCCGGAACGGTCTCGGGGGATTCATCGGCTCGGTTTAATCCAACCCTTCGCTTTGATCAGCCCCTGTACCTCTTCTTTCAGGGCGTCAAATGCGCTCAAGCCCCGGAGGGGACTGAAGTCGTCGAGCAAGTCCGCGACCCTTCGGGCACTCCCGAGGGTCGAGAATTTCCTCAGGCGGCGGCCATGCAACCCGCTCGCAGCCCTCAAGATCTCATGCAGAGTGGCTTTCGGGTCCGGAATCTGCTCGATCTCAGCTTTGCGCGGCAACGCGAGCTTGACCTTTCCTGTCGGATTGCCCGCGGCGCGACGTATCGCCTGCTCGTCGAAGAGAAGCCAGGATTCCATCATGCGAATGGGTATGACGCATACGACCGGCGGAAGCGTTATCAGATCGGACGCCACATTCAATGCCTCCTGGATCTCCGCCCGACGATGCTCCGGCCTCGCCCTTTCCGCATCGCGATGAACAAAGAGGAGGTCGCACGGATAGAGATCCAGGGCATGTCGGATGCGATCGGGAAAGGTTCCTGGCCGCGGATTGACACGTCGGAGGTCGGCCCAGTCCGACTCGATGGCCGAGGCCAAACCTTGCTCGCGGAGGATCCAGTTCAGTAGCGGTTTCAAAGCGTCGTCGGATGTGCCATCGGTGAGCAGCGTGTACCGAAACTCATTCATGACCATTGCGATCATCGCCAAAGGGGAGCATCGGCCGGAGGTCCGGCCGATCAGCGACTCGCGACGACCGGCGGCCGTCCGGGAGCGATCCCGTGGGGAGGACCGGGTTTAGATAGGCCAACAGGTGTCCTTTGGAGATGATCCTTATGGGGTCTCCCGCCTTCCTCCCTTTCGTATCGCGCCAGGTCCCCGACAAGTACCCGAAACGGACGTGCCGGAATCTCTGCCTTGGCTCCCGAGGTACCGTTTCCTGGAGTTGGGCGATGATGAGTGAGTCCTCCGGGACCTCGGCCACGACGGCGGGCGAGTGCGTGTTGACGATGACCTGTCGCAGAGGATTATCCGGCCCGACTTCCTCCTCGGGATCGGTGGCGATGTCCTGCAATAACCCCAGCATGGCGGGGATCCGAGCCGGGTGGATGCCGTTCTCCGGCTCTTCCAGGCACAGGACCCCCTGCGCGGCCGGGTCGAGATCGATGACGGCGAGGGCGAGGAACCTCAAGGTCCCGTCGGATAGGGCCCGGGCCGGATGGGTCGTCCCGTCTCGACCTTTCACCATGAGTGTCAGCAGTTCACGTCTGAGATCGCGGTCAACCTCGATATCTTGCACATCGTCGATCAATTCCGAGAGACGGTTGGCGATCTTCGCATAGACACCCGCTGTTGTTGACTCGTTTTGCTCGTGGTGATCCCGATTCGCGTGCCCTAGATGATAGAGCGTCGCGGCCAGATGTAAGCCGTTGGTCCCCAACTGGGTCGGGGCGGTGAACTGATCGGGCTCGCGGAGGGCCGACGGTTCGAGCTGGAGTAGACGCCAGGATTCCATCTCGCGCCGGGCCAGGACGGCGGTCCGATTCTCCGCGGCGTTGGCGACCGACAGCACGGTCCTCGGGAGGGTTGAGGCCAGGAGTGAGGCCGGTCGCCCGCCGCCGCCGTCCTGGTCCCCTCGATTCTGGTGGAGTTTAATCTGGACGGGCTTCGTCTTATCGCCGCCCTCGGTGGAGATGAGGGGAGACGTCTGTCTGCCCTTCACGACGGATTTACGCCACGCCGATTTGTGGGGGAATAGGAGGTGCTTTGCTGAATCGCCGATATTAATATGAGCAAGTTCTTCCCGGCGAACTTCCAGGCCGCCGAGGGAAAGGTTGCCGTCGTCCTTCCTCCGGGCGAGTTCGAGCGAATAGCGCAGGAAGGTGATGCTCGCCCGGGCCGTCTGGCCGAGATGATCCTCGCCCTCGGACGGGACGATCATCTCCGCCTCGAAGGTCATCGAGTCGTCATGGACCTCGCCGACCCGGTGGAAGAGGCCATGAACGTCCGCCGTCTTCCCGTCGCGGACCAGTTGCGCGGCCTCGACGAACGTGTGATTCGCCAGGGCGCTCAGGAATCGGATGGCATCAAAGAGGTTGGATTTGCCAACTCCATTCGCGCCGGCGATGCAGGTGAATGGTCCGAATCGGACGTCGACATCGACGAGGTTCTTGAAGCCGGAAGCCTTGAATCGGGTCAGCATGACATTTCCATCGTCGAGAAGAACTCATCTGGATATGCCATCTTGCCCGATCACCCCAGGCCCTGGCGGCGGGCCATGTTCCGGGTCAGCCAGACTTCCAGGCAGAGGCCGGCGAGGGCGGCCAGGATCAGGCCCCGCCAGAGCTCGCTCCGGCGGGCCCGGTCGACGGCCAGGAGGCGGTCGGCGAGGCGGGCGGGGTCGGCGTCGAAGGCCAGGGGCCAGCCCCGGGCGAGGACCTCGGCCTCGGCGGGATCCAGGGGCGAGGGGTCGGATTCGCGGTCGTCGCCGGCCACGGCGGCGTAGGCCGAGCCGCCGGGCGGGTTGGGGAGCGTCAGGCGGTAGATCCCCGGCTCGGTCGTGTCGGCGACCCGGACCCGGGCCGGGCCCCCCGACCGGAGGACGGGGGCCTGGACGGCCGACCCGGTCGGGGGCGTCAGGGTCAGGGCGGAGACGCTCGGGGCCGGGGGCGGGTCGAGGACGAATTCCAGGGGCTCGCCGGGCTTGAGGGCCTTCGGCCCCTCGGCGCCGGCGGCGAGGTGGGCGATCAGCTCGTGCGACCAGGGGACGAAGTCGGGGTTGACGGGCAGGGTCCCGCCCTCGGCGTCGACGGCCGAGGCCAGGAGCGCGACCCGGCCCTTGCCGTATCGCCGCTCGACGATCCAGGGGTCGCCGGTGTCGAGCCGGGCCGTGACCGAGGCGCCGGCGGCGGGCTCCAGGACCCGATAGGCGAACAGGTCGGCCTCGATCAGGGCGGGGGCGTCGCCCCGGCCGAGCGGGCCGAGCGCCGGGCCGTCGAAGGTCCGGGGGGCGGGGTGGGCGACGGCGAGCCGCCTCGTCGGGTCGCCCTTGAGGGGTCCGAGCCGGGCGGGGAGCCATCCCTTCCCGTCGCGGCCGAGCCGCTCGTTCCAGGAGTCGGCGTCGGTCCGGTCGCCGGGCGCGATCAGGAGGCCGCCGCCCGACTCGACGAACGCCCCGACGGCCGCCGACAGCTCGGGGCCGAGCCGGTCGAGGTTGGCCAGGACCGCGACCCGCTTCCCCTCGAGCATCTCGGCCCGGAGGTCGCGGGCGGCGACCGAGGTGGCCTTGACCAGGGGCGACGGGTCGCCGGTGGGTGCCAGGGCGGCCCGGAGGAAGTCGACCTCGCCGCTGAGCGGCTCCAGCCCCGGCTCGCCGTCGACCAGCAGGACCGCCAGCGCCGAGGCCACCGACACCGGCCGGGCCGACTCGTCGTCGACGGGCATCGGGTCGGCCTCGGGGGCGAGCCGGACGGCGACCAGGTGGCTCCCGGGCCCGGCGAACTCGGCCCGGAACGTCACCGGGGTCTTGCCGCCGGCCGGGATCGGCCCGACCACCCGCGACGTCCCGGGGACGGGCTTGCCGTCGACGACCAGCTCGACCGGGCGGGTCATCGGGCCGGGGCCGGCGTTGGCGACCGTCGCCGCCACCTCGACCGGCAGGCCCGGCGTGAGGACGGCCCGGGACAGCTCCAGGGGGCCGACCGAGCCGTCGGGGGGCGATGAGGCGGGGTCGTCGGCCCCGGCGAACGACGGGGCCCAGATCCGGGGCGGGGTCGGCATCCGCCGGCGGAGGTCGCGGAGGAGCGACCACCGGCCGACGTCGCCCGGCCGCCAGGCGGACCGCCGGCCGTCGGACAGGACGATCACGTCCCGCCCCGGGTTCCCGGACCGCTCCAGGATCCGGAACGCCTCGCCCATCGCCGCCGGGAGGTCGGCCGACCCCCGGGCCGCCGGGACGCCGGCAAGGGCCTTGTCCACGCGGTCGAGGTCGAAGCTGGGCGGGTCGACCAGGGGACGGACCCGGTCCCGGGCCACCAGGACGGCGACCGAGTCGCCCGGCCGGAGCCGCTTGACGAACGACCGGGCCCAGGCGATCGACCGGTCGCGCGGGGTCGACCCGCCCGACTCCCGGCCCATCCGGCTCGACCCGTCGAGGATCAGGACCACGTCGCGGCGGAGGCCCGAGTCGCCGGATGTCGTGGCTCCATCCGGGGCCGCCGAGGCCCCGGCGGGCCGGGGGGCCCAGAACGGCCGGGCCAGGGCCAGGGCGACCAGGGCCAGCAAGCCCATCCGGGCGAGCATCAGGAGGATCTCGGCGAAGTTCAGCCGCCGCCGCTCCCGGGGCGAGAATTCGAGGAACTGCATCGCCCCCCAGTCGACGACCGGGTCGTTCCGGCGGTTGAGCAGGTGGATGACCACCGGGATCGCCACGCCGGCCAGCCCGGCGAGCATCGCGACATTGAGGACGCCCAGGCCGGTGGAATTCATGGCGTGATCCGGGCCGTCATCGGGGGCGGGGTCATCGGGCGCGAGGCCGATTGTCGCCCTTCGGGGGCGCCGGGGCAACACCCCAAGCCCCGGGAATTGCACCCGGGCCGCGCCCGACGGAAGATGGACGCCGGGCCGGAGGCCGATCCGGGCGCCGGTCGGGGAAAATCCCCGGAAACTCGAATCCGGCGGCCCGGCCGGGGACACTACGATTGACGGACACGACCCGGCTTTCGGAAGGGGCCCGACCCGTGGAGATGACCCGAAACGATCCGATCCCCGCCTCGATCGGGGCGCTGTTCGAGGGCGGGGCCGTCGCCGGGCTCGCGGACGGCCGATTGCTGGGGCGGTTCGTCGCCCGGGGCGACGAGGTCGCCTTCGCCGCCCTGGTGGATCGGCACGGGCCGATGGTCCTCCGGGCCTGCCGGTCGGCCCTGGGCGACGGGCCCGACGCGGAGGACGCCTTCCAGGCCACCTTCCTGATCCTCGCCCGCAAGGCCGGCTCGATCCGCGACCGCGACTCGGCCGCGAGCTGGCTCCACGGCGTCGCCCGGCGGGTCGCCGGCTGCTCTCAGAGGGCGTCGGCGCGGAGGCGGGCCCGGGAGCGGTCGGCGGCCGGGATGGTCGCCGAGGCGGTCCCGGACCGGCCCCGAGACGACCTCGCGGCGGTCCTGGACGAGGAGGTCGGCGGCCTCCCGGAGAAGTATCGAGAGCCCCTGACGCTCTGCCTCCGCGACGGCCTGACCCACGAGGAGGCAGCCCGTCGGCTGGGGTGGCCGGTCGGGACGGTGAAGACCCGCGTCCGATGGGCCCGCGACCGGCTCCAGACCCGGCTGGCCCGCAGGGGGCTGGCCCCCTCGCTCGCCGCGATCGGGGCCGCGTGGAGATCGGCCGAGGCGGCGACGGTCCCCGCCGCCCTGGCCCATGCGACGGCCCGCGCCGCGATCGGGGCCGGTCGGGCGATGGCACCCGGCGCCCTTTCGGCGTCGGTGTCCGTGCTGGTGGGACTCGGGATCAGGAGCATGCTCATGGATCGGTTGAAAGTCGTCGCGGTGGCGTTCGTGTCGTTCGGGGTCCTGGCCGCCGGGGCGACGGGCCTCGCCCGGCAAGGGCCGGGAAACCAGGAAAAGGGAAAGGGGGCCGAGGTCCGGCCGGCCGCCAAGGAGGAGGCGCCGCCCGCGCCACCCGGGCCGAAGCTGGCGGAGATCGAGGCCGCCCAGGAGGAACGGCTCGATCGGATCGAAGAGGTGAAGCTCGATATCGAGCTCCTCCGGATGGAGGTCGACCAGCTGAAGCAGAGGGCGAACATCTGCCGAGACGCGATCGTCCGGGCGGAAAACGGCCTCCAGGATCTGACGTCGCCCACACTTCAAGACTTCCCCGGGGAGGGAGTGACCGGGGAGCTGAGACGGGAAGGCGCCGACCCCGAAGTCCTGAAGGTGCAGTATCGGGCGTACATCAAGGATGCGAAGAAGCGGCTCCGAGAGGCAAATGCGGAATACCTGGCCAGGGCTCGCGACCTGAGGCGCGAGGGAAGGCGGCTCGCCGACCTGCAATCCGGGGCGGCGGCCCGCCCCGAGGCGGCCGCCTCCGGGCCGCCCGCCCAGCCGCCCGCCGAAGCCATCGAGCGGCGGCTCTCGGACGTCGAGAAGAAGCTCGACCGGATCCTCAAGTCGGTCGAGGCCCGGGGCCGCGTACCGGGGCGTTAGGGGGCGGCTCCCGGTCCGGTTCAGGCGCGGCGGCCCCGGCCGGATCGGGCGGCGAGGTAGTCGAGCAGGGCCCGGTCGTGGGCCAGGTCGGTGGAGACCTGGTGATAGTCGGCGTTCATCCCCCGGACGGCCTCCTTGAGCCCGCCGCAGAAGGCCCCGAACCGCTCCAGGTACGCCGCCCGGACGGCCGAGGGGTTGACCCGGATGTCGCGGCCGGGCCGCTCCAGGTCGCGGAACCGGGCCGGGCGGCGGAATGGGAACTCCTCCTCCTCGGGGGCGAGGATCTGGAGGAACAGGACCTCGTGGCGGCGGTGCCGGAGGTGCCGGAGCGCCGAGGTCAGGTCGCCGAGGCCGTCGAACCCGTCGGACAGGACGACGACCAGGCTCCGCCGCTTGATCCGGTCGGCCAGCGTGTGGAGCAGGCCGCTCAGGGGGGCCTCGCCGCCGACGGTGGCCTGTTCCAGGGCCCGGCAGAGGATCGAGAAGTGGCCCGGGGCCGACCGGGGCGGGATCATGGCCCGCAGCTCGGTGTCGAGCGTCACCAGGCCGACCGCGTCGCGCTGGCTGATCATCAGGTAGGCCAGGGCCGCCGCGAGCTGGCGGGCGTGCTCGAACTTCGACGCCGTCCGCCCGGCGTATCCCATGCTGCCCGAGGTGTCGACGACGAGGTATGCTTTAAGATTGGTCTCCTCCTCATATTCCTTGACGAAGTAGCGGTCGGTCTTGCCCAGGGCCCGCCAGTCGATGTGGCGGATCTCGTCGCCCGGCCCGTACTGGCGGTGCTCGGCGAACTCGACGGAGAACCCCTTGAACGGGCTCTTGTGCAGGCCCGACATCACCCCCTCGACCACCAGTCGGGCGATCAGTTCGAGCCGGCCGAACCGGGCCAGGGCGGAGGGGTCGATCGAGGTCGCGGGTTCATCGGGCGTGGTCATGGGTGTCCTTGCCGGGGCCGGTCCGTCAGTTCGCCTTGAGGAGCCGGACCGAGAGGCGTCTCAGGTCCTGGTCGAGCCGGTCGAGGTCGCCGAGGTGGGCCCGGGCGTCGGCCGGCCGGCCCTTGGGGTCGCGCCGGGGGCGGATCGCGGCCAGGTAGTCGCGGGCCCGGGAAAGCAGGGCCGGGTCGGTCATCAGGTGGTAGGCCAGGAGCCAGGCCTGGGCATAGGCGAGGAGGGTCGCGTCGGGGCCGGCCGGGCCGTCGAAGAGGGTGTCATCGGCCAGGAGCCGGGGGATGGGGATCCAGGCGACGCCCCGGCGCTGCTTCCGGGCCAGGTCGGTCAGCCTCATGGCGTTGATCCGGCCCGGCGGCGAGGGTCCGTCGGGCCTCCGGACCTCGCCGAGCAGGGCGATCCCCTCGCTGACGGCCCGGGGGACGTCGCCGGCCCGTTCGAGCAGGCCGGTGTTGAAGGCGAGCTGGTGCGTGGCCTCGTGCGCCAGGACGACCAGGTTGAGGTGCCCGGCGCGGGGGCCGATCCCCTGTCCGTCGGGCCGATAGTCGTGGACGTAGAGCCGGTTCGACCTCCGGTCGTACCGGCCGCCGTTGTCCAGGTCGGGCGGGCTCCCCAGGAACGCGGCGTAGGACCGGACGTCGGCGAAGGCCACGGCCGTCATCCGCGACGGGGGCCGCTCGACCGCGAATCCGCGGGCCCGGTAATAGTCGAAGTAGTCGGCCGCGACCGCCTCGGAGTCGCGGAGGACGAGCTTGAGGAAGACCTCCGGGGCGTCGCCCACGACCCGGTAATGCGCCGACCCGGCCGATCGGAACGCCCCCAGGCCCGCCGCCCGGGCCCGGTCCTCGATCGCCCGGACGTCGGCGTCGTCCGGCCCGTCGGCCCGGGCCCGGGCCGCCAGCCAGGCGGCGCCGGATCCGAGCAGCCAGGCCCTCCGGCCGATCCGGTCCGACGGTCGGGCTTGCATCGCTCGGTCCTCGAAGGGGCATCCCGGCTCCGGCCGCCCGGCTCAGGCGCCGATCAGCCGGGCGGCGGCGCGTTCGGGGGGGGCGGGGATGGCCCCGAGGAGGTGGGCGACGACCTTGTCGGGGTCGATCCCCTCGGCCTCGGCGTGGAAGGTGGTCACGATCCGGTGGCGGAGGACCGGCGGGGCGACGTGGCGGACGTCGGCGATCGTGGCGGCGAACCGGCCGTGGAGCACGGCCCGGGCCTTGGCAGCCAGGATCAGGGCCTGGCCCGCCCGGGGCCCGGCGCCCCAGGCGACGCACTTCCGGACCAGCGGCGTGGCCTCGGGCTCGTCGGGACGGCTCGACCGGACCACGTCGCGGGCATGGATGAACACATGCTCGGGAACCGGGACCCGCCGGACCAGCTTCTGCAAGGCGAGGATCTGCCCGGCCGAGAGCGTCACCTCCGGCTCGATCTCGCGGTCGCCGGTCGTCTGGCGGAGGATCTCCAGCTCCTCGTCGGCGGTCGGGTACGGCACCCGGACGTTGAGCATGAACCGGTCGAGCTGGGCCTCGGGCAGGGGATACGTCCCCTCCTGCTCGATCGGGTTCTGGGTGGCCAGGACGAAGAACGGGTCGGGTAATGGGTACGTCCGGTTCCCGGCGGTGACGTGCCGCTCCTGCATCGCCTCCAGGAGCGCCGCCTGGGTCTTGGGCGGGGTCCGGTTGATCTCGTCGGCCAGGATGATGTTGGCGAACAGCGGCCCGGCGATGAACGCGAACGTCCGGCGGCCGGTCTCGGGGTCGTCCTGGAGGATGTCGGTCCCGGTGATGTCCGAGGGCATCATGTCGGGGGTGAACTGGATCCGCCGGAACGACAGGCTGAGGATCCGCGACACGGTGCTGACCAGGAGCGTCTTGGCCAGCCCCGGCACGCCCACCAGCAGCACATGCCCGCGCGCGAACAGGCCGGTCAGGAGCTGCTCGACCACGTCCTCCTGGCCGACGATGACCTTGCCGATCTCGGACCGGAGTCGTCGGTAGTCGCCCGCCAGCGCGGCGACGGCCGCGACCTCGTCGCGGGACGGTTCGATCGGGTCGGCGGTCGGCATGGCGCAAGGCCCCCTCGGCGGCCGGTGGTCGGGTCGTGGCGAACCAGCCTGACGCGCCCGGGGGGGCCTGTCAAGGATCGCCCGGCCGCCCCGGGGGCCCGGGTCGGTCCCTCGGAGACCGATCCCCTCGACCGGGAAAGACGAACCCAACCGACGCCGCCCGGGCCCTCGGATTGCCTTCCTCGCCTCCCGGGAAAAACGAACCCAACCCGTCGACCGGATCCAAGCCCGACGGATCCGGCCCGCCCGCCCGGGAAAAACGAACCCAACCTCCCCGCCGATCGGACCCCCGCCGGAAAAACGAACCCAACGACGGCCAAGGCGGACCGCCGCCAGGACGAACCCAACGATGGCCTCGATCACCCCGGGGAAAAACGAACCCAACGGCGCCCGAGATCGGCCGTCGCTCGGGACGAGTCTCAAGGAGGGGAATGCACTCATGGAGCGACCTCCGGGAACACGGATCATCCGGATGCCAGGCGTCCTCCGGGTCAGGATCTTCGATATGATATTCACCCGGGAAGGACGTCCTTGAGTCGCCTTTTTCCCACTCGATGCGCGGATTCAGTCCGGGGGATCCGGCCACATCCGACCATCCCGCCCATGACCAAAACCTCGGCGTCGGTCCTGGCTTTTCCGTGACTCCCCGAGCAACCCGGCCCGAATTCTGAAGTGCTCTCAAGTTCTGGAGGACCTGGGTTGAATAGTCAAGCAAGTACCGATGTCCCCTTGGTTTGTGTTGACTTTCGCCGACGGATTGAATATGTGTCCCATTCGGGATACAATGTTGACCGAATCCGCTGGAGGACAAAGCATGGGCAAGGTGAAGAAAGTTAATACCCCCGACACCCGGCGGAGCGGCAAGGCCGGCATGACCAAGACCGATAAGATCAAGACGGGCGTGATCCGGGCCCGGATCGACCCGGAGTTGAAGGGACGCGCCGAGGCGATCCTCGGCAAACTGGGCCTGAACGCCAGCGATGCCATCCGCCTTTTCTACACGCAAGTGACCTTGACCGACGGGCTACCGTTCCCGATGAAGATCCCTAATACCGAGACCATCCAGGCCATGCGGGATGCCGACGCCGGCGAGGTGACTCGCTTCGGCAGCACCGCCGAGATGTTCAAGAAGATGGGTATCTGAAGTGGGCAGGCCGAGGCCCAAGAACAAGAAGGCCGCCTTCCCGCCATCGGACCCGGGATGTCGTTCACACCCCGGGGACAGCGTAAGAACAGGCATTTCTTAATAAATATGGCCCTGATCGATGATGAGTTTACTGGACGGTCGATCCGGACTGCCCAGGTTGTACAGTAGGAGCACCTTGTTTTTCCAAGAATACTCGTCTTGACTGTTCACTATCTCAATCCGTTTAGGCCGCGGTGTGAACGGCTGCCACGATAAGATCGATTAAATCCATGCTGGCCGCCGAGATGCGACCGTACGACAGCGATAAGGTGGCACAGGTTGCTGGTCGGGCTTTTCTCTTGAGAGGACATCGAAATGGACGCGAACGAACAACTTTTCTCCGAGGCAACTTCGGCCGTCTTCGATGATGTGGAACCGGCGGTCAGTGGGTTTGATCCTGAAATCAGTTCACTCATGAAAGAAATTCCGCGGCTTGTCAGCAAGATGGTATCTGGTCAAAGGACGGCCTATCCCGAGAACATACGTCGTACGCTCCCCAAAGTCATCGGAGGGGTGTTCGATGATGCGAGCGTTGGGGCAGCCGCTTTCACATATAAAGGCAATTATTTCATTGGACTAAACTGGGGTACTTACAGCCTTCTCTATGAACTATTCCGCCGTCTACTCTCCCATCCACACGTCCTACCCTGGGTCGGAGATTCGTCGAAAGAGATTCCGCTGTCCAAATTTAACGATGTTCCGTTGCGGTCCGAGATTTCCGACATTCGTGCTACTTTCTTGTCTCCCCAAGAGGTTCAATATCCTCGCGATCCCTTGCGAGAAGAAGCAGCGTGGTATCTGACACACGCGGCGACCGGGTGGATTTTGTTCCACGAATTCAGGCATATTTATGGTGGACACTTGGACTACAACATCAGCAGGACGGGTATACCTTTCATCAGGGAAATGATGTCCGAGAATAAGGATTCGGAAACGGGTCTCATTCTCCAAGCCCAGGAAATGGATGCAGACTTGTTCGCATCGCATTATGCAATAGGCAATGAGGTTGCCTGGCATCGGGGCGATCATCCGGACAATCCCCATTGGCATCGATTTTTCCCGGATCCGCGACACGTCATCGAGTGTGCTCTGCTCCGTACCGATACTGTTTTCAAGATCTTCGACATGGGCGACACTCCCGATCCCAGCACGTGGGCACAAAAGGAGCATCCGCCCCTTTTTGTCAGGAGGAGGATGAACGCGGAGCTGCTCTGGAGAGATTTACCTCTTATAAATGAACTTAGTCACCTTCGGGAAGTGATGACCAGTCAAATTATGCCAACTGTTTTCTCCATATCCGAGACCACCACAAGTTCCCTCTTCGGTAAACCCGAGAGGGACAGCCCTTGGGCAACTGGTCAAGATGTGGTTCACAACCATATACTTGCGATCTTTGACGCTTGGAGAAAGATCCTGCCTGAGATTTTGCCATTCAGGTATCTTGACTCAAAGTTTGACAGGATATCGCGAGGCGAGTAGCTGGATATTTCATCTTCTCCCGTCTTCGGTCAGACAAATTGCACAATTTTCCCAAAACTGAAAAAACCCTGATAATGCGACTTGCGGGCGACTGAATATGTGGGCGTCCGGCGTGAGTCTATTACGAGTTGGACTTCGGACGGAATTTAGCCCATGACGCCATCTTGTCCGGATCTTGGTCCCCGAAGACCCGAGGGCATGCCCCCCCAGGATCAATCCCCAGAACAGCACGCAAATTGTAAATCGTTGGCCCGCACCTTCATTCCATCGGCAAGGGATGGAACCGTCTGCATTTCAACAGTTGTGCTCGCCGCCGGACACAAGATTGAGGGAGGATTTTTCACGATTTTTGAGACTTGCGTTTTCGGAGGTCAATGCCACGGTCTTTCCAAGAAATTTCGATTTAACGGAGAGCCCTCCGTTGGCACTCGCAACGCCATCTTTGATCACGCTCGGATGATCGAGTGCGTCGTGGATTCCTATCTTCAACGGTGATCGTAGACAGGTTATGAAGGGTTGAGTAGCAGACGTAGTACGCTGGTTTCGAAGGGGAAATGCTAACTTTTTGCCATCGCGATCACCCCTGCGGACGTGGCGGCGTCGCGACCGTCGAATCGGGGCCCTGGACGGCGAACTGGCCGCGGTAGGACTCGGCGGGCGTCCCGTGAACCTCCTCGATGATCAGCTGGCAGATGGCCAGGCCCTCGGTCAGCTTAATCTCCAGGGGGCCGGCGTTCCAGATCTCCAGACGGATCTGGCTCCCGGGGTAGGTTGGGTCGGTCTCCTTGACGCCGAACCCGGCATGGATCGTCGGGGCCGTGATGTGGACCCCCAGGCCGATCCGCGCCAGGCTGCTCTTGCCCTCGATCCGGGCCGCCATCCGGGACGTGTGCGGGAATTTCACCTTCTCGACCGTCCAGCCCAGGACGAAGGCACCCGGCCGGAGCCGGTAGCCGGCGTTGCAGCTTTCCGGGACCGTGTGGGTGGCGATCAACTGGTTGGTGTTGAATTTCGGGTGGGCCGGATCGATCGCGGCGTCCATCCCCGCACCTTCGATCGCATTCCAGGGGCGAATCTCGGAATCAAGGTGCAGGTCGATCGCCGTCGAGGACCAGCCCTTCTGCCCGGGGTCCGGGAGCGGGTCGATGTTGATGAACCGTTCCTTTACCGCGATCCAGATCTCCCGGTCGGAGAGGATCACCGGGCCAGTTCCGGCACGGCCGGGTTCTCGAGGAAATCCTCGTACCGCGCCCAGATCCGGTTGACGCCCGAATCCGCCTCGACGGGCAACCCGACCAGTGCGATGCCCCGCGCGTCATTGAGGTGGATGAGCCGCACCGAGAGATAGGACACGCCGCCGATGTCGCTCAGGACGCCGCGATCGATGGGGAAGAACTGGCTCGTCCCGTCGTGTTCCTCGATCGTGACGGTCGCTTCCGAGGCACGCAGGCCCTCGCTGACGTCGGTGCACTTGAGAAGCGCCATCGGTTCGCTCCGGGTGATCAAGCGGGCGGAATCCGAAACTACGGCCGGGCCCCGCGAGTTGCAAGACCCGGGCGGGCGATCGACAATCCGTGGCGGCCGTCATCAATTATATGCGTTGAAAATTGTGTGCCATGCCTCGTCTCGCAAGTGAGGCCATCGCAAGCGATCGCGCGTCCACCCCTGGGGGGTCAGGCCTGACCCTCCCAAAAGACGAGGCATTGACGCCGAACGAGCCCGCCGCCCACTGACCGCGTCAGCCGGGGAGCGTGAGCGGGCCGACCTGGCGTTGCGTCGGGACGATCGTCACGTCGCCCCGGGTGCCGACCAGGCGGCTCGACGTGACGATGCTGACGTTGTTGCGCACCGCGATGTTGACGTGCCCGAAGGGGAGGGCGACGATCGAGGAGTTGCGGGCGTTCCGGATCGAGAGCTGGTCGAGGTTCCCGGCGTCGTTGAGGACCAGGCCGTCGGCGGTCCGGGCGGTGAACGACTGGACGTTCCCCTGGACGTCGACCAGGGCGGTCCCGGCCAGCTCGGGGTGGAACGACTCGCTGAGGTCGGCCAGGGGGTTGGCGTCGTTGAGGACGAATGACCCCTGGTTGGTCAGCCCGACCGGGCTCAGCAGGGCGATGACGTTCCGGCCGTTCCTCACGCCCGTGTCGAGCGCCAGCGACGAGTCGAGGCTGCCCAGGGCGGCGGTGGGGTTGCCCCGGATCAGGCCGCTGGCGGCGGCGGGGACGAAGGTCCCCTGGCTGATGAGCGCCACCCGGGCCGACTCGGCGAGCCGGTTCCCGGCCGTGTTGATCGTCAGGAAGCCCGCCTGATCGAGGTTCGGCTGGAAGGTGTCGAAGTGGGCGCCGCCCTGGGCATAGAGGTTGTCGGTCCCCGGCACGCCGGTCGCTCCGCCCGACAGGAGGAACTCGCGGGCCGCGGTGAAGGGCGAGCCGATCGTCACCGCCTGGCCGAAGGCAAGGCTCTGCGCCACGTCGACCGCCTGGGCCTTGCCGTCGATCGAGTCGACCAGGACCGTGGCCTGGCCCGCGGTCCCGATCCCGTCGATGGTCGTCAGCCCGTTGGGGATCAGGCCGACGGTCGAGAACCGGCCGGCCGGGGCGCCGGTGGCGGCGTCGAAGGCCAGGACCTGCTGGTTGACCCCCACCAGCACCACCTGGCGGGCGCCGGCGCGGGCCAGGGCGACCCCGGCGAAGTCCGTGCCCGAGGCCGGGAGCGGGATCGACTGCAACGCGGCCCCGGTGGCCGCGTCGAACCGGATCAGGGCGTTGGCGCGGGTGTCGAGCCCGTAGATCTGGGCGTCCCCCAGGGGGGGCGAGAGGGCGGTCGGGCCGCCCCCGATGTGCTTGATGGTGACGATCACCCCGGGGGGCGCCGGGGCCGGGCCGGGCTTGCTGATGTCGCGCGGCTCGATCAGGTTCGGGCCGGGCGTGAAGGTCCCGGCGATGCCGGTCAGCGCGACGCCGCCGGCGGCGTTGGTCGCGTAGGTCAGGCTCCGCCCCGAGCTGACCTGAGCCTGGGTCAGGCCGGGCGTCCCCGGGAAGTTCTGGCCGTTGCCGACGGTCGGGATCATGGCGATCTTGCCGCTGGTCGCCCCGACGGCCGCGCCGCCGAAGCCCGAGATGGTCGGGTTGAGCGTCCCGGCGCCGCTGACGTTCTGGTTGCCGGTGGAGACCGACCCCACGCCGGTCGGCGACCCGCCCAGCGACCCGGTGGTGGCGCCCAGGCCGGCGTTGTTGTTCGAGCCGAACCCGGCCGCGGCATTCCCGGCCCCGAAGCTGGAGCTGGCGGTCGACGAGGTGGTGGTGCTGCTGGTGGTGACCAGCGGCGTGTCTCGGAGGCGGATCTGCGAGTTCGCCGCGGCCGAGTTCAGCGTGAGGACGTCGACGCCGCCGAGCAGGTTGATGGTCCCGCCCGAGATCAGGTCGAAGTTGGCCAGCTCGACCCGGGCGATCAGCTCGCCGCCCAGCCCGGTGGTCGACCCGAGCGGGACGTTGGCGTCGCGGATCGACCCCAGCGGGGCCTCGCCCGACCCGCCCTTGACGGTCCCGGTGATCCCGCTTTTGAGGTTCGTGCCCGAGTAGACCAGGTTGAGCACGCCGCCGGAGACGGTCGAGCCCTTCAGGGTGCCCGGACCCTGGAGCGTCACGCGGACCCGGGCCCCGTCGGCGGCGGTGTAGTTGATCTGCCGGCCCGCCGCCGCGGTCGATGGGGTTGCCTCCGCCCGGACGTGGGCCGCATGGCCCTTCGAGGCGTTCAGGAGCATCCGCCCTTCCAGCCCCTCCACCGACGGCCGGGCCCCGCGCCTGTTCCGCTCCATCGACCTGTCCTCCGCTTCCATGCCGCGACCGCCGGACCGTCCTCCGACGGGACGCACCGCGATACGGATCGGCCGGCCCGGCGGCCGGGATCATCGGAATCGCCCCGGATGCCCCGTCCAGGCGCCTTCATCATCCCGCCAACCCGCGCAATGCTCCGGCCCGGGGGCCGAGGGGCTTGGAACCCCCCGGCCGGGCCGTTACACTCGTCACATCCCGCCCTCGGGCCGGCGGATCGCGATTCCGCCCGACAGGATGGCATCCCCCTCGATCCAAGGAGATTCCCCGGTGCGCCGCTTCGCCATGACCGCGTTGTCGCTCTGCTTGATGCTCGGGCTGACCGTCGCCCAGGACCCGAAGAAGGCCGAGACCAGGCCCGAGGCCCCCAAGGCCGACGCCAAGCCGGCCGACACCCCCAAGCCGGCCGACACCCCCAAGCCCGAGGCCGGCAAGGATCAGGCCAAGGAGAAGGAAGCGGCCAAGCCGGCGGCCGAGGCCCCGCTGCCGACCATCCCGCCGGAAGTCGAGGCCAAGCGCGAGGCCGCCCTCCACGCCGTCGCCGAGCTGATCGTCGCCTCGCAGGACGCCGGCCTGGTCGAGTCGTCGATCGACCCGCCCCCGGTCACCGACCTCCTCTTCACCGGCCGGGCCATCGACCGCCGCGACCTCAAGGCGACCCCCCGGCGCGGCATCAGCCCCGAGGCCTTCGCCGGCTGGTTCACCGGCTACGCCGCCAAGGATATCGAGGGGATCACCCCCGAGACCGACGTCCGGATCGTCAACCCGGCCAAGGGCCTCAAGGCCTACTACGACCAGCGCGCCACCCTCCTGAACAAGCACATCGACGCCGTCCGCAAGGCCAAGGGAGACGCCAAGCCGAAGGCCGACGCCGATGCCAGGCCGAAGGCCGACGCCGACGCCAAGGCCAAGACCGACGCCGACGCCAGGATGAAGACCGACGCGGCCGCCAAGGCCAGGACCGACGCCGACGCCAAGGCCAAGGCCAAGGCCGACGCCGAAGACAAGGCCAGGACCGACGCCGACGCCAAGATGAAAGCGGAGGCCGACGCGAAGAAGAAGACCGACGCGGAGGCCAAGGCCAAGGCCGACTCCGACAAGGCCAAGGCCGACGCGGAGGCCAAGGCCAAGGCCGACGCCAAGGTGAAAGCCGACGCGGAGGCCAAGGCCAAGGCCGACGCCAAGGTGAAGGCCGACGCGGAGGCCAAGGTCAAGGCCGACGCGGAGGCCAAGGCCAAGGCCGACGCCGACAAGGCCAAGGCCGATGCCGACAAGGCCAAGGCGGAAGCGGACAAGGCCAAGGCGGATGCCGACGCCAAGGCCAAGGCGGATGCCGACGCCAAGAAGAAGGCGGACGACGACAAGCCGAAGGATGAGCCCAAGAAGGAAGAGGCGCCGAAGTAAATCGGGACGGGGCGTCGGCCGATCGGGGCCGACGCCCCGCGGATAATCGACCCTGGGGGGCTGGCGGTGCCGGCCCCGGCCTGTTAACCTGTCGGCCCCTCGACCGGCGCCATCGACGGACGATCTCGCGCCCCGTTTCCCGGCTCGCGTCCGGTCGACGCCCGGGGAGGGGAGGGCGGGCCAACTTGTGACGCCGACCGTCCTGACCAGGGCGACGACCAGCCTGCTGGAGCTGGCACGCGACGCGGTCCCCCGCGCCGGGGCCGCCGGCCTGCTCCTGATGCCCGAAGGGCCGATCGCCTGGGAGGCGGTCCGCGCCCTGGCCGAGGGGGTCCGGGTCCTGGTGGCGGTGGAGTCGGCTCGGCAGGAGGAGGCGGCCCGGGGGGCCGGCCTGGAGGTCGTGACCGTCGAGCCGACCGAGGCGGCGATCACCGAGCGGATCACCCTGGCCCTGATCGAGGCCGTGGCCAACGACCAGCTCGCCGCCGGCGACCGGGTGGTGGTCGTCTACTCGGGATTCGAGGCCGAGACGCTCGACTCGATCACCGTGGTCCGGCTCGGCGAGCACCTGGAGCGGCTCTCGGCCCGCGACCTGAGGGCGCTGGAGACCTCGGTCCCGCTGGAGACGCTCAAGGCGGTCGTCGACGTCGCGGTGGAGATCGGCCGCGAGGGCCGCGAGGGGAAGGCGGTCGGCAGCCTGATCGTCGTCGGCGACGCCCGGAACGTCCTGGCCCGGGCCCGGGCCCTGGGCTTCGACCCGTTCAAGGGCTACCTCCGCAAGGAGCGGAACGTCCGCGACCACCGGGTCCGCGAGGCGATCAAGGAGATCGCCCAGATGGACGGAGCCTTCGTCGTCGCCCGGGACGGGACCGTGGAAGCCGCCTGCCGGATCGTCGACGCCCCCAACGCCGGCCTGGTCTTGCCCAAGGGGCTGGGGACCCGCCACTGGGCCGCCGCCGCGATCACCAAGGCTACCCGCTCCCTGGCCGTGGTCGTCAGCCAGTCGACCGGGACCGTCCGCCTCTTCCAGGACGGCGAGATCCTCCTGAGGATCGCCCCGATGCGCCACGCCCGGGCCATGAAGTGGCACGACACCGAGTCGGAGCCCGTCCGCGCCGAGAAGGGCTGATCGGCCGTGACCATCAGATGGATGTCACACGGGGCGCCCTGGTTGAGAGGCGATCCGGAAGGTTTTCTCAGCCCCGCAGGGACGACCGTCGGTAGCCCGGGGGTCTGTTTGGGTCAGACTTGGTTTTTGGTTTTTTGGGGCCGAAAAACCAAAAACGTATCCGTTCAGTCCTATTTCGGCATCACTAATGCTGGCGCGGGCGTTCCCGCCCTGTGAGCGATCACCGAATCTTCCAAGAAGTTCAGGACCGATCGCTTCTGCAATCGAAGGGTCTGGACTACCGTCAGTATCCGCTCCACGAACCGACAGCCCGATTCGCTGTGACTGCCGAAGGCGTTCTTTCGCCAGAGCACGCCCATCCTCAAGATCCGCTCCGCATGGTTGTTCGTCGGCTCGACCCCTTCGACCCCGGCGAACAGCCACAACGCCGGATACAACACCAGCAGGTTGTCGCAGAACGCCACGACCTTGCCATCGGCGCAGCCCGAACCTCGTCCCAACGCCATGCGGAGTTCCTCCACCAGCGGCTCCGGTTTCGCCCCCAGGGCCGGCCGATCGATCAGCCCTTCGCGATACTCCCACCAGAGCGTGAAGACATCCTCGACCACCATCAGGCCGACATCGCCGACGGCCTTTCCCGGGCCACCACGCTCCAGGCATTTCTGGAAATCGCGCTTCAGGTGGGCCCAGCAGACCTGCCTCTGCTCCAGCGGCAGCCCGTTGTAGCCCCACCAGCGGTCGCTGATGACGACCCCGGTGATCGCCTCGCCCAAGAGCGCCTTCAGTCCCCGCGCGCCACGTTGGACATGGATCACGAAATAGGCCACCGTGACAGTGGCCGCCGTCCAGAGCCAGCGGCGGGCCCCGGCCTGCTTCCAGCCGGTCTCGTCGGCATTCTTCACCGGGGCGTCCCGGACGGCGTCCCGGGCCTGCTCGTGCGCCGGGATCAAGGCGACGCTGGTCTGCTGCTCCAACACCGCGACCGTCCCCAGCGAGACCGGGACCTCGAAGGCCGCCTCGACCAGCTCGCGGACCGATCGCTTGCCCAGGTGGAAGCGGCCGCTGAGGTAGCTCATCATCGCCGCCAGGCGCGGGCCGATGACGTGGGAGCGGACCTCGGCGGGGATGGTGGCGTGATTGAGCTTGCCGCATCCCGGGCAGGTCCGGGCGTGGGCCTGATGCTCGGTGACGACGGCGGCCAGCCTGGGGAGTTCGGAGACCTGATGCCAGGAGGGCTCGGGGTCGTCGGGGCCGGCGGTGGTAGGCAGGGGCGTGTGACAGTCGGTGCAGACCGAGGGGACATAGGTGACGATCGCGTTGACGCGATCGGCGGGCAGGCGGGCGCGGTGATGGCCGCGATGTCCGGGCTGCCCTCCGGGGCGTCGCCCGGTCGGAAGCCTGGGGGCCGGCTTGGGGGCGTCGAGCGGATCGGCCGAGGGGGGCGTCGAGCTGATGGAGGAATTGCGTTGGAGTTGGGCCAGGAGTTCCTTGACCTGAGCTTCGAGCACGACGATCCGAGCCAGGGCGGCGTCGAGTTCTCGACGCAGCTTGGCGCATCCCGGGCAGTCAGGGGCTGAGGTCAATTCGAGTGGAGTCATCGGGCTTGAGCATACGATCTGGTCAGGCGACCGCAAGACGGGCATCGCCAGGCCTGGCAAAACGAGTGCCGTCAGTGGACTGAACGGTTACACCCTCTTCTTTGACGTCTGACTCCATTCTTCAATGATAGTAGTGATATCCGGCCAGGTAATACCAAGTCATCCAACATCAAACAGCTTGCTAGAAAAGGGGTCTGACCTGGCCGTTACCAGGTCAGACCCCCTTCTTCGGGCAACGCTATCGCCGTAAACTGTTGTCAGTCACGAATCTTGTGCAGTCCGTCACTTGATGAACAGCATCTCCTGACGACCGCCGGAAAGAGCCATGACTATTGAAGATACGGCAATTGCCGTTACCTCGCAAGTGGGCAACCCTGGTAATACCCCGCCGGATTGTGTTAGTGTGGGAAGTTTGGCAGGATTAGGTCGGCTCATTGGTGGTGGTGGTGTGGTAATGCTGGTGGTAATCCGATTGGGTGGATGGTAGTAATCGCTTCCCCCTCGGAACCCACCGCAACCCCATGCACCACCGCTGTAGGTCGGGTGACCACAAGTAGGACGACACCGCCGCCGCCCGGACGCCCCGGAATGCAAAGGGAATTGTAAGGTGTTCTCATTACGCAGGGTCTCTCAAAGTTCGCCTCAGCACCGTCATCCCTTTCTCGAACACTCGGCGAAGTGCCTCGACCTCCTGGTCCGACCAGATTGGATTGAAGTGCTCTCCTGGAGGAGTTACCGCCGGAAGGTTGCTGCCCCAGAACAACTTGTCATACAGTGCACACTCCTCTTTCGAGATGAGCACAAATGTCGATTCCTGCACCGAACGGGCTATATCATCGAACAGGTTCCACGAGTTTAGAAATAGCTCGCAGGTGATCCCGACCCCGGTCGGAGCCTCTATCCAGTGGACGATCTCGTCCAGGTCGAATGAAGTTGCACCCGGCTCTGTGGGTTGTATCGTCAAACCGAGGTCTACGGCGTATTTCTGCAGCCCGGACAGGTCACGGAAGACGGGGCTCCGACTGCCATCGTCAATGATCACTCCATCCAAGTCGTTTGTGAACGAATGGCACTGACAGAGCCGTAACCTTTTTCGTCAACTGGGGATGTACCGGAGGGCCCTCCTCGCCTCCAATCGAGGGTATCTCACCACCTTCGACTGACAAGGAGGGCCCCCTGTGTCCGATC
>JAABUK010003964.1_pt1 | contig 24586 bp, 33 predicted proteins | sample 5559141 | NCBI WGS metagenome assembly JAABUK01 (sample SAMN10711869, study PRJNA513367) | rock metagenome | isolation source: Antarctica rocks | place: Antarctica: Victoria Land, Pudding Butte nord | collected 2016-01-03 | reverse complement strand
TAACTAGAAGATAAATGCTAAGAAAGAAAGATAGCTACAGAAAAGAAGCTGACTACATATGTGTGTTTCTCAGTCGACGCTAGACTCAATAGAAACTAGTCAAGGTGACGAAGCGAGAATAGATCTGGCAAGGCTAGAAGGCTGAGCCTGACAAGGCTAGAATCATGACAGAAATAGGCTTGAAACGTCTGATGAGCTTGAAACACTCTATGTCAAGAAGAAATAGACTTGAAACGTCTGATGAAATGAGCTTGAAACGCTCAAATAGAATGATAACAAAACGAACAAGAAAGAAAGAAGCTGATTGAAGCAATGAGATCATTGCTTGACTAAAGAGAAGAAAGATAATGTTACGAGCATGCTCAGTCTTCTACTGAGACGTATGTTCTTTGAGCGAGCCTAGATTCTATCGAGTCTAGCGCTCATCTTCTCTCTGTACATATAGTCTTTGCATTTCATAGATCTCGCTCTTTAGCTTTGAATTCTCGTTTACCTGATTTACTCTTCGTTTACCTGTATCTTTATGACTTGCTCTAGGCATGATTCTAACAAGAATCATGCTTAAAGATTAACTAGTAAGATCATAAATAAAATGTTTAAGTCAATAAAAATAGTGTTATGAGTTTGCATAAAGTGAATCATATGAGTGTATTCTAACTAGAAGTTCAAAGCTAAAGAAGAAAGAAGATGAAACATGTCAAGAGTTTTATACTCATGAAGACGCGCTAGATCACTAGCGTGTCAACATCAGCTCTGTACTAGTTTATGATAGTTTAACATGATTTATGTTAAACTAACTCAGAGTAATGAGACACGCTTGCAACATTATCTTCTTTCTTCATCTAGCAATGTTCTCATTGCTGCAGTTCAATCAATCTTTCTTGAGTCAATTTCTATCTTGACTTGTTTGAATAACATTCATGAAAGTCATTGATGACTTTCAAGCAATCTTCAAATTCACTTTCATCAACGTTGTATCAATGTAAATTGACATTGTATTCTTTTCAATTAACACAATATTGTAGTCATTTGCTTTGTTCATAATATCTGAAGTTCAATATGTTTTTCACTTTTCATTCATTTTCATCTTCAATCACTATAAAATTAAATGATTTATTTCATTGTTTTTTTAAAGCATCTTTTGAATTTAGTTGCAGTAAATTTGACACAAACTTCAAATGAATCTTCATAGTCAACAACAGTTTCAGTTGATATACATGTTCAATCTTGATCAGAATCTTGAAGAGTTTTAGCATTTTATTATTTAGTTTTTTTGATGATCTTGAGATCATGATGTTTCTTGAGTTCAGAAACATTATGTCATTTATCTTGTAAATTATTTCTTTTTGATGCTTGTTAATCTGTTTCTTTATTGTGACTTTGACTCTTGCTAATGCTTGCTTGATTAATGCTAGTGATCATTTCATGTGTTCAAATATATTCTTCGCTTTATTCACTTCAATTTTAGTTTGAGTGATCTCATATTCAGTTGAATTCAAATTAAAGTTCATACAAGAGTGAAAGCTTTTATTCAGAAAGAATGCTGATTGTTTAATTGATGATAAAATAGCATTGTTATTGATAAATTCAGTCATAAATAATTAGATGAATTAATCATCTTGCATATATGAGCAATAACTTCATAGATAACATTTTACATTCTGATTCACTTTTTCTGTTTAATCATCTGTTTGCAAATGATAGTTTGTGAATAGTTTCATCTTGATGTCAAGTCTTAAACATAAAGACTTTCAGACAATCAATATGAATTATGAATCACGATTGAACATTATTGATTTTAATAGTTCATAAGTTTTGAAGAAATTTTTTTTTTCCATTAAGTGCATGCAATCTATGACTATGACATTGTTTAAACGTTGTATATATGTTAAATTACATGTATCTTGATCAAAGTTGCTGCTTTATATCTTTTTATTAATCAATCACATTGATAGTTTGTGCAAATAAGTGCTTTCAATCAAACAACTTTTTTCTTTTGTGCTTTCATTTTCTTGTCTTTTCATGTTCTTTTCACTTTACTTTTTTGTTCTTAACAATCATTTTCTTGTCATAATTCAAGTACTTTTCAAGTATTTTAGCATTGTAATTCTTTCAATCTTAATGATAAACAACATTAATATAATGTTCATGTTTTTGAACTGTGCTTTTGCTTTAAGCTGTAACTGTTCTGCTTTATACTGTTTGCAGTTTAATAGTAAGTGCTTCAACGTTTGTTTCATCTTGCATATTTCATAGCATTTGTTCAAATTATTCTTTGATAATCGATGCAAATAACTTTTGAAATAGTCATGTCTCATTTTTAGCTGTAATTGTAATTGTAATTCATACACTCTTATAACATTGATTTAGACTCAACTCATGAGAAACTTTATGCTATTTATATCGAGTGAACAAAACTCTCTGAGAAAGAAAATCACTCATCATTTATACAACTGCTTCACGCAGTCGAAACAATGAGATTGACACTGTGTTATCAAGTAATGAATCTATAGCTTCTATTCAGCGTGTGATGCTTAAGTAAACTCTTGATGAAAGTGTCTGTGCTGTTTGATTATGATACATCATCTTTGCTCTGCTCTTCATTGATGATATTCTATACAACAATGTTTCGATTCAATTCTTGATTCAAAGACAAAAGATGTTTTCTTTGCACTCATGATGCTCATGATTGTAACGTATGTAGAGCTGTGTTCTCTTACTCAATGATTGTCATTCATTGAGCAGAGAAATATGTGATGAAAGAAAGATGTACATGATGAGAAGATAAAGTATGATTGTACTGAGTAACTCTTTTCTTCTTTTGATTTGACTTATGTCATGTAGATGTTGAATGAATTGTTAGTATAAATGTGCAATTGCAATCATTCAATGTTTGACTCTGATCAATGAAAGAGAATGCATTTTGATCATTCTCTTGAGTTCTCAATTTTTCATGTGAATAGATGAATGACTTGACATCAAGTAAAGAAGATGAGTTCAAGCTCTCTCAATATATTAGTATGATCAACGAGTCACTACTTCTTTGAACACTGTAGTCATGTTTTTCAATACTTGAAATGACTATTCTATCTGATATTTTTTCATCAATTACTTAATGATACTGTTGATGTGATGAAGACATTTCGATATCAATGCAGTCAACGAGTCGCAAATTCTTTGATCACTTGTAATCATAACTTGCAGACTCTTCATTTGAGTTGTTTTTTTCATTAGTAGTATCTTTTCATCTCTTACTGACATCAACATGTCATTAATCTTCTTCATAAATTAATTGTAATTGTTAGAAAAAGTGTTGTTGCATGAGTGAAAACTCTGCATGATAACTTTTCTGATCATGCAATGTTCTAACATCATTTGAACTGCATTGAATTGAGATCTCTTGATTCTTTTGACTTTTATTTAAACACAGAATAAAATCAAAAGATTTGTAGTTAACATCATGTATAAATGAATCTCGTTGTCAATCTCATTTTTAGCTGTATAAATATTAAAAACATCAGTTTGTTTATTTTTTGAAGCTTCTTTAATGATCTGTAATTCAGATTCACTCTCGTTGTATGCTTCTGATACTGATTTTCTTTTTTGATGCTGTCATTTTATGCAATTAATCATTGTTTTTTATCTCTTTATCTATTTGCTTTTTGATGAAGCTCATGATTGTTCTTTTTCTGATATCAATTATCAATCTTTTTCATGTCATGTCTTTGATCAATTGATTCACTGCTTCATTTTTGATGATGTCTTTGCAACTCAATATTCACTGTATGCAAATATAATATTGATTTTGTTGCAAATTAATCAGATTTTGTCATATGTTATTGAATAACTTCAAGTTAACATTGCTCTTTGCTTTTAATCTTTGCAGCGTCATTTGACTGTCTGTGTACACTCAAATTTCGCTGTCTTCAGATGTTTCTTCACTGCATATCATGATTGCATTATTAATAGCTTGCAATTTCGCTTTCATTATAATTATTTTATCAATCACACTTGTCACTTTGCTGCATTTAACAGACTTGTGCATGAATATCATCGTAATTTCGATTTCTGTTTTGAGCTTTGCTATCTTTTTTCAAGTTTGCAATGCATCAATGTACATCACTATGTTTTTCATCTTTTTGAATATTGTTTTCAGTTTTCTATAGTGTATATTTATTGTTTTGCATGTTTCATCTCTTGCAAATTCAATTTGCATCTTTGTTAAATATTCAATTTTCTGATTTCATGATTTTTTAAAGTGAGATATTTCAATTTTTTGTATTAAACTAAGCATTTTATGCACTTTGTTCAATATTCAATATATTTATGTAAGCTTCTCTTTGCAATTCTTAACTTTTTAAAATAACTTCATCATTAACTCATTTTAATTCAAATAATTTATCACGTTCAAATTTAAATTTAATTTAATAATGTATTAAAATAAATATGATATGAATGTTTGCTTTCTTGTTGAATAGATTGATAACAAGATTCATTTGTACATGATGTTGACTATAAATCTTTTGATTCTATTCTGTGTTTGAATAGAAGTTAAAAAAGTCAAGAGATCTCAATTCAACGCAGTTTGAATGATGTTAGAATGTTACGTGATCAGAAAAGTTATCATGCAGAGTTTTCACTTACATGATAACATTTTCTCTAACAGTCACAATCGATTTACGAAGAAGATTAATGACATGTCAATGTCAGTAAGAGATGAAAAGATACTACTAGTGAAAAAGACAACTCAGATGAAGAGTCTGCAAATTATGATTACAAGTGATCAAAGAATTTGCAACTTGTCGATTGCATTGATATCAAAATGTTTTCATCACATTGACAATGTCATTGAGTAATTGATGAAAAGATATCAGATAGAATAGTCATTTCAAGTATTGAGAAACGTGATTACAATGCTTGAAGAAGTAGTGACTCGTCGATCACGCTGATATACTGAAAGAGCTTGAACTCATCTTCTTTACTTGATGTCAAGTCATTCATTTATTCACGTGAAAAATTGAGAGCTCAAAAGAACAATCAAAACACATTCTCTTTCATTGATCAAAGTCAAACATTAAACAATTGTGATTGCACATTTATACTAACAATTCATTCAACGTCTACGTGACATAAGTCAAATCAAGAGAAGAAAAGAATTACTCAATACAATCATACTTTATCTTTTCATCATGTGCATCTCTCTTTCATCACATATTTCTTTGCTCAATGAATGATAATCATTGAGTAAGAGAACACAGCTTTACATACATTACAATCATGAACATCATGAATGCAAAGAAAACGTCTTTCATCTTTGAATCGAGAATCAAATCGAAACATCATTGTATAGAATATCATCAATGAAAAGCAGAGCAAAGATGATGTGTCATAATCAAACAGCACAGACACTTTCATCAAGAGTTTACTTGAGCATCATGCGTTGAATAGAAGCTATAGATTCATTACTTGATAACACAGTATCAATCTCATTGTTTCGACTGCGCAAAGCAATCATATAAACAACAAGTGATTTTCTTTCTCAGAGAGTTTTATTCACTCAATATAAATAGCATAAAGTTTCTCATGAGTTAAGTCTAAATCGATGTCACAAGAGTGTATGAATTACAATTACAATTTCTTGTTGAATACTTTTTCAATAATTTAACTATTTTAATTGCATAGTTCTTGCATTTTTGATTTAATCATACTTTCACTGACGAAATTTCAATCTTTATTTGCATGACTTTTATGAGTAATGTTCAAAATACTTTCAGTATCTTTCATAATGCTGCGCTTTGCAGCTTGCAAAATTTGATTATGTGATTTTTTTGATTGTTTCACCAGATTTCAATATCATAGTCACTAATGATTGTGATGCATGCTAAATACAACTGTTTTTCTGATCTTGCATTTAGTTTTCACTCACTATTCATGAGTTTAAAGAGTGAGTGTAGCATTTTTATGACTGTAATGATTTTCATTTGCATATGCATCTTGAAGTTGAGCTTTCAATTCAGTCAGACTTTTAGTCATCATATGCAGATCTTCGATTTTATGACTGTGTCATTAAATAGCATAATTGTTTGATTGAATGTCACTTTATGACTTTTAAAATAAATCAATTCAAATTTTGAGTTATCAAATTGCACTGCGTTTTCATTCACTCATATAAATGCAATTTTCGTTATCTTTTTCAGCTTTTTCACATTCTTGTCAATGCTCTTTCCTTCAATGTACAGTGTGACATCATCAATGTAGCTGAGTGACTGTAAATTTTCGATTCTTGCGCGAATCTTTGAAAATAAGTGTCGAATGTAAATTAGAAATAAAATGAGCAAAATAAATGATTCTTATGATATTTCTGTGAAAATTTCCTTTGACTTCTGACATTCTTCATTAAATGCTAAGTCAATGACTTAATTTTGTAAGAAGCATTTTACTCAGTTGATCAAATTAATTAATATCTTCTGTTTAATTAAGATCTTGATCAGCTGTTTCAACATCACATGATCAAAGATATCTTTGATGTTTAGCAGTAAACATGTAAGCATGTTTTCGCGACTTTTTGTCATTTGAGCATCATGTACTAAATTTAGTACTGCATTTATAGCTGATCTTTGTTTTCTGTCTCTCATTTAATTGAAGTTTAGCAACTTGTCATTCATTTTCGCTGTGTATGACAGTTGCATCATTATTAGCTTTTTCGCTATCTTGTCTAAGCAGTTTAGCAGTGTGATAATTCTGTATGTCTTCAAAATTGAATAATTCAATTTATTCAATTTTTTCAGAATGATTTCTGTGCCTTCGCGTCATATCTTTGAGTGATAATTACTTTCAATCAGATTTGAATACATCAGATTGAAAATTTTCAATACACTTTTGTATACTCGCTGCATAATTACGAATGACATATCATCTGATTCAAGTGCTTTTCTGAGTGCTGAGAAGTTAATAGCATGCTTAATCTTTCTCTCAATAATTCTTGATCACTGTATACTTTTATTTAATAGTAAATTCTCATTGATTTGAACTTTCAAAGATGATGAATACATTGCTTTCAAGAATGTCTTGCACTTTTCATTGAATTCAGTTTTCAACTTCTTTTGTGCATTTTGTATTAAGAATAGCTTTTCAATTAATCATGATTTGATGAACTTGTATGTCTGAAACACTTTCTTTTCTTCAACTTTGTTCAGAAAGTTGATTCAAAATTGATTTTTAATCAACTTTATTGCATCATGATATGAATTTTGCATTTGCATTATCTCTGTTCATGCATCATCAGTTCTGCATCTTTTTCAAATTCACTTTCTTGATGACAGTGCTTTTTGCATTTCAATGAGCTTGTCATTTCATCAGAGTTTTGATTTTGCACATATTCGCTGTTTAAATACAAATAACTTTACTGCATTCTTGATGCATTCAATTAAGTAAATGACTTTTGTCTTTAAATTGATAGTTCTTCGCATTTTGATAATCATTTCATTCTTCATCTTTTGTAAATGCATGTTGAATTTCTTTCAGTCAACTTTTTGCAAGTTGTATGATGCATTTAGCGAGTTTTCAATCAATTTCATCTTTTCTGTGACTATCATAAACAGAATTACTTCATGATTGAACTCTGTATTTGCATCTTCATTTACATGTCAGTTCTTGATGTAGTTTTGCACACTTCTTGATGCAAAAGCTAAATCAATTATTGAGCTTGATCTTTTAAAATAGCTGTGATAAGTGTTTATATTCAATGTATTAATCAGATCACAGTCATGCATTCTTACTCAGTTTACTAATGCTTTCGTTCTAATGAGATTTGCAATCTTCACGTTTCATCAGTTATGATGCACATTAAAGTCTTCTGCAATAATAACTTTTTAATCATCATTTAATCTAATCTTTGCTAACTCTTGCTCAATCATGTATGATTGCTTCTTCTTTGCATTTTGTGCTTTTTCATTATATATGTTGAGTAACAAAATCTTATCTGAAATTTTATTGTTCACTATCATTATCGTTTGTATGTCTTTTTTATTGATTATGTCTGATCTTGATGTGCAGATAAACTTTCTTGTGTTTTTTGCAACAAATATCAATACTTTGACTCAAGTCTTCTGAATATTTGATTTGATGCATATAAACGATGAATGCAAGATTATTATATTCTCATCTTTCATTCATGATTCTTGCAGAATAACAATATTCACTCTGATTTTCACAAGTTATCGAAGGGAAAATCAAGTACGCTATTAACTTCTCAGCACTCAGAAAAGCACTTGAATCAGATGAGATGTCATTCACAATTATACAGCAAGCGTACAAAACTATGTTGAAAATCTTCAATTTAGTGTACTCAGAGTTGATCAAAAACGACTATCATTCGAAGATATGACGCAAAGGCACGAGAATTATTCTAAAAAAATCAGACAAGTTGAATTATTCAATTTCAAAGACATACAGAATTATTACACTGCTAAACTGTTTAAACAAAGTAGCAGAAAAAATAATAGCAGTGCAACTGTTGTACACAGCTGAAATTAATGATAAGTTGCTGAATTTTGATCAAATGAAAGACAGAAAACAAAGATCAGCTATAAACGCAGTACTAAATCTGATACATGATGTGCAAATAATAAAAAGTCGAGAAAACACGCTTTTCTGCCTACTTCTAAATGTTAAAGAAGTCTTTGACCATGTTGCGTTGAAACAGCTGATCAAAATATTGATTAAATTGAAAATATTGATCAATTTAATTAATTAAATAAAATGTTTCTTACAAAATTGAATTATTGACTTAGCATTTGACGATGAACGTCAGAAATCAAAGAAAATAAGCACAGAAATATTACAAAACTCATCTATCTCGTTCATTTTATTTCTAATTTATATTCAATACTTGTTTTCAAAAATTCGCGCAAAATTCGAAAATATACAGTCACTCAGCTATATTGATGACATGACGCTATACATTGAGAGAAGAAATATTGACAAGAATGTGAAAATGCTGAAAAACGCAGCAAAAATCACTTTCACATGAGCTGAGAACAACGCAGTGCAATTCAATGACTCGAAATCTGAATTGATACACTTTGAAAGTCATAAGACAACACTCAACCAAATAATTATTCTACTCAATAACATGATCATAAAATCAAAGACATGCGTACAATGACTAGAAGTCTGACTGAATCAAAAGCTCAACTTCAAAGTTCATATGCAAACGAAAATCGCGACAGTCACAAGAATGCTACACTTGTTGTTTAGATTAATGAATAACGAGTGAGAACTAAATGTCAAATCAGAAAAGCAGTTATATTTGACATGCATCACGTCTATTAGCAATTATGACGTCGAAATATGATGAAATAATTAAAAAAGCTACTTAGTCAAATTTCGCAAACTGCAAAACACTGCATTACGAAAAATTCTGAGTGCATTTCAAACATCATCGATAGATGCTATGCAAATAGAAGTTGAAATCTCGTCAGTGAAGATGCAATTAAATCAAAAGTGCAAGAACTATGCAATTTAAATAGTTGAGTTATTGAAAAAACACTTTATCAGAAAAAGAACATTTATTTCATACTCATTTTAATACTTTATTGAATTGAATCTAGATCTGAACGCATCGAAATATCTGAACTGAAACAAGATGAAGATAAATTTATCTTGAAAAGTCAAGAAGTGCAAAGACAGACTCATGCAAATATATTAAATATTGAACAAAGTGCAAAAAACACTGAATTCAATAAAAGAAATTGAAATTTCTCACTTTAAGAAATCATGAAGTCAGAAAATTGAATATCTGACAAAGATGCAAATTGAATTCACAAAAGATGAAACGTGTGAAATGATAAATACATACTATAGAAAACTGAAAACAATAGTCAAAAAGACGAAAAACATAGTGATGTACATTGATGCATCACAAACTTGAAAAAAGATAGCAAAGCTCAAATCAGAAATCGAAATCGCAATGATATTCACACACGAGTCGATTAAATGTAGCAAGATAACAAGCGTGATCAACAAAATAATCATAATGAAAGCGAAATTGCAAGCTATTGATGATGCAATCGCGATATGCAGCGAAGAAGCATCTGAAGACAGCGAAATTTGAGTGTACATAAACAGTCAAATGATGCTGCAAAGATTAAAAACAAAGAGCAATGTTAACTTAAAGTTATTCAATAACATACGATAAAATCTGATCAATCTGCAACAAAATTGATGTCATATTTGCATACAGTAAGTATCAAGTCGCAAAAACATCATCAAAAATGAAGCAGTGAATCAATTAATTAAAGACGTAACATGAAAAAGATCAACAATCAACATCAGAAAAAGAACAATCATGAGCTTCATCAAAAAGCAAATAAACAAAGAGATAAAAGAGCAATGATTAATTGCATGAAACAACAGCATCAAAAAAGAAAATCAGTATCAGAAGCACACAGCGAGAGTGAATTTGAGTTACAGATCATTAAAGAAGTTTTGAAAAATAAACAGACTGACGTTTTCAACATTTATACAGCTAAAAATAAAACATGACTATTTTAAAAGTTATTTGCATCGATTATCAGAGAATAATTTGAACAAATGCTATGAAATATGCAAAATGAGATAAACGTCGAAGCACTTACTATTGAACTGCAAACATTATAGAGCAGAACAGTTACAGCTTAAAGCAAAAGCATAGTTCAAAAACATGAACATTATATTAATGTTGTTTATCATCAAGATTGAAAGAATCGCAATGCTAAAATACTTGAAAAGTACTTGAATTGTGACAAGAAAATAATTATTGAGAACGAAAGAGTAAAGTGAAAAGAACATGAAGAGACAAGAAAATGAGAGCACGAAAGAAAGAAGTTGTTTGATTGAAAGTGCTTGTTTGCACAAACTATCAATGTGATTAATCAATGAGAAGATATAAAGCAGCGACTTTGATTAAGATACATGTAATTTAACATATGCACAGCATCTAAACAATGTCATAGTCATAGACTGCATGCACTTAATGAAGAAATAAAAAAAATTTATTGCTTTTCGCTTTTTTATTTCTTTCAATCTCACAATCAGATGTCTCAATGCTTACTATTAGAAAAAATAGAAACAAAAACAAGATGAAAACAAATTACTTAAACTATCTAGAAATAAAACATATCATCAACATGATGCTTGCGCTTCATTCTGATTGTCAAGAACAGATGAGAAGCATCATTGACGTGACGTCGATGAATAAATGAGAGACAATTATTGCTATCTTGCAGAAGAATTCAGTCAAGACGAAAGATATACAGAAAGAATTACACAAGCTGCGAGTACTTTATGAGTTTAACGAACGTAAAAACAACGAGCTGATACTCTGAAAGAAAATGAAAAGTTTGACAGAAATGATAGAAAAGCTGATGCATCAACGCGTCACTGCGTTGACTGTCAATCAGCGCATGCAGAATCAGCTGAAGAGACTGAAAAAGATAATGAGCAGACTTGAAAAAAAGTTCATGAAGAAGAGAGAACATGTTGACAGCTGAGCAAAGATAGATTGATCGCGTCAAGTTAAGTACTTAAGTTCAAGTTAAGTACTTGACTCATCAAGACTTGATTCAAGTCAGAATTCTTGACTTGAGTATTTAAGTTAAGTCAGAAGATTGATATCAAGTACTTGAGTTAAGTCAGAAAATTGATATTAAAACTTGACTTAACAATCAGTTTAAATGAAGAAAGTGAGCGTGAAGTCAACGATATTATTTGAGAGTCATCTTATGTTCAACGTTGACATATCATTGTCAATGCAAAATCATTATGAGAAATTTGAAGTAAAGATCTTCATCAAAGAGAAAGAAGAAGTAAAGAGAATCATAACAACAACAACAAAGAACATAGTGAGATGAGTGAAAGAAATTGACGTTGACGAGACATTGTTGACACGCAAGAACATAGAAATGATGAAGAAATGATTGAAACTGCTGATATTTTGAGTTAAGATGAAGAACAGCAAAAGAATATTGAAGAAAAACGATTTTTGAATTAAAGAAATATCATTGAACACATGTCTGTGTGAAGTCAGTTTTGAAGTAGTAATACATAAGATTAAAGTTGAAGAAATGTCTAAGAACATAAAGAAGAAAGAAGTGAGAACGCTCATCAAGATCAACAAAGACATACATTCAGAAATGATGATCAAGAAGATTGAGTGACTCACAAAGAAGAATGAGCAGAAGAAATATGTCTTGCTGATGATATGCATAATCAGCGCTGAGATGATGAATAAGCTGATCAATGAGAAAGTATGTCATGAGATCAACATAAAGATCACACAGTTATACAACTTAAGCTGCAAAGTGCATCAATGTCTAAAGTATCAAGAATATGATCATAAGATGTACAAATGCAAAAACAAGCAGAAATGCATTTACTGTGCGTTGAATCATTGCTTAAAGCACTGTTCTTACAAACAGACTCAAAACATGTGAAAATGTGAAGCATGTCAAGACATACACAGAGTCTTTGACTTTCAATGTCATAAATGACAAGCTGAAAAAGAAAGAATAAAGAGAGTCACAAAGCACAGATCTTTATATTATGTCGTACAAAAGCAGAAAGAACTCAAGATAACAACGTTAAAGATATTCACAGAAACATTTATCAGTTTGAAATTGTTGATGAACAACAACTTGAAGAGAAAGCAGAGATGCTTAATGAATAAAAGTCATCTGTTCAGCGCAGTCATCACATTAGAAAACACTATACTGAATCACTTGATCAGAAAGTCAAGATCAAATGAATCAAAGTCAACGTCAATCACGTCGTTGTCAATGTCATCTTCTATTGAGAATCTTGCAAGTGAAGCAAGCACTTCACAAACACTCAAGAAAACATTAAACAGTCTGAAATGTGAACTTTAATATTTCAGCAAAAGAAGCTTTGAATACTACAGTACAACGTTCACAAGTTTAGAAACAAGATGATAATAGCATTATTACATGAGAAAAAGATAAAGAACTATGACATTCTGATTCTTCAAGAACTTTGATGATTTGATGACATTTTCAGAGCATACTGTTCAGCAACTGTTAACTTCATGCTGAAGAATAATGAAGATAAAATCTGTTTCTACATAAACAAGAAAATTGACAGCAATATTTGATATTCAACATAACACTTCAAAAATGTAAACACAATTACGTTATAAACACTAACAGATGATGCACAGATGACTCAAAGAGTTATACACATTCATGAAGCATACAATTTATCATTCAAAGATCATGAAATCATTCATGAAAAAGAAAATCTTTCAAACATTGAAAAGACGTTGTACATGTCGAGAGAAAGCATTCTTGTAAAAGACTTCAATTTGCATCACTTCACATGAAAAGAATCATTTTATTCAAGATAACATTTATTGTTGAATGAGTTAATTAAAATGATCATAAACATCAATGCATTGCTAGCATTATTTTAAGACACAATTATGAAAGATTATTAAGAATCTCAAATGACAATAAATTTGATCTTCATGACAAATGACATTATGAATCAATTAATATGATGTGAAATCAATGAAGAAATGAAAAACTTTTCAGATCATTTGTTGATACAGACAATTATAAATTTCAGAGTCTGCAAAAAATCAGCGCGAAAATCACGTTGCAACTGAAAGACAATGAATGAAAAGAAGTTCATCAATATTCTGAAAGAACAAATGTCAAAATCACTGTTGAATCATGAGATGAAGTGTTAATACATAAATGAGTACATTAAGTAACTGCTGAATGCACTGAAGAAGATCATCGAGATTTTCACTTTCTGAGCGAGATCACACGAAATGATCAAAGTAGAATGAACGAAAAAGTGTACAAAGATTGTTAAAAGTGTGTAATAAATGAGAAGAAGTTGTTGAATCATTGATGATTGAACAGAATACATTCAAGCATGTGACAAGAAGAGCAAGATCATCAGAAAACAGAAACGCAGTGAATATCAAGAAATTATGCAGAACGTTGAACAATTCTTGAGAAGACTGTTCAAAACTGTGAAATGAGTAAGAAATGCAATTGCAAACATACTGACTCAAGCAACAATTTCTTCTCTGATCAAGTCAGAATGCTTTGACATCATCACAATAGTGCAAAATAAAGCAAAGATGATGTTTCAGACTCACTTTTCATTATTTTCAGAGATTTTCATGCTGAACACAATAGACTTCAAGTATTCACTCTTAATTGAGAATGATGCTTTGCTGATGCATCATGAGATTAAAAGAGTCATTTACAAAGTGATATCTGACAAAACATTAAGACACACGAAATATATAAATAGAATAATGTGCAGACTTGTTGATGATGCATCAGAACAAGTACACTCTCTCTTTGAAAGATGTTTATAGAAGAGAATACAATCAACTCAGTTCAAGAGCGCAGTCACAATAGTGATGTAAAAGTCAGACAAGAAAGATTACTTCAACGCAAAAATATATAAATCAATTGTGCTACTTGATACATTAAGCAAAGTACTGAAGTTCATTATATTTGAATGTTTGCAAAATGTCGTAAAAGCTTGTAATTCAATATTAAACATTCAGATGAAAGTTTACAAACACAGATCAATAAATACAACTTTGCAATTAATTATAGAAAAAATACATACTGTGTAAAGTGACATGAGAAGAAAAGTAGTCTCACTGCTGAGTCTGAATGAGAAGAATGTGTTTAACAATGTGATGCACAGCAGACTTTTACACAACATGAAGAAGAGAAAAGTTTTTAGACTGCTTTTCAAGTTTGTAAAGAACTTTCTGAAAGATCAACACATCATGATCACAATCAATGATTACACGACAAAGAAATGCAGCGTGAACATTGATATATCACAAGATTCTTTGCTATCATTGATATTATATTTGTTTTACAATGTGAACTTGTTAGAAGCATGTGACAACATTAAGCTGAAAACTAACTTCATAAACTTCGTGAATGACATCAATATCTTGACATATGAAAAATTTACAAAACGCAACTGCAGAGTTCTTAACGAAATCTATAATAGATGCAAACAGTGATCAAAAATGCATGACATCAAATTCTTGATGACAAAGCATAAGCTGATTCACTTTATGAAAATTTCTAAATGATTTAATATGAAAGTTGATGTAAAGCTGACAAGACATCAAATTAACTTGAAATCAAATATCAGAGTCTTGAAAGTTCAACTGAACTTCAAGCTGAAATGAGTGACTTACATGCATCATGTCAAAGCAAAACTAGTGATTAAACAAAAGATCATGCAGACAATTATTGAATTTACTTGAGACTCATCAATGATGACAAGTAAGCAAATATACTTCGTGATGACGCGTTCTCTGCTTAGTCATGAAGTCATCATATGATATACATTACAGAGAGTGAAAAATCATCAAAAGAGTTTGAATGTTAAACTGAGATTAGTGCAAGAAAGAGCATTGCAACAGATCATTGATATTTATCATGCAACATCAACAGAGACTCTACAGATGAAAATAAATATGACATTGATAAATATTCACTTATGAAAGCTGATACAAAGATCGATAATAAACATGAACTTTCAAAAATCAGAAGAGATCATCAAGACAATAATGCATTAAATTTGCAACAACTTGACATTAAAAAGAGATTGAAAATCAAAGTTGCACAAAACATCTCTACAGCTGAAGTGAAAGTGAATGAAAGAAACATTCAAGCAGATGAAAATGAATCAAAGTCATCTCTATACAGCAATCTTCTGATCAAAGTCATCAAAGATAATTATAGTTGCAAACAAGAAAATGTCAATAAAATAACATAATCTTGACATGTTTGCATTGAAGCAAAGAGTTTACTCAAATGATAGTGACAGCAAAGATGATGTTACAACGATCACAATGAGAATGAACTGAAAGCTAAATAAAAGACTGAGAGAATTGACTTTAGTCATCATTCATCATGATGAGCTGAAAGAGTTAGTCGCGAAGATGAAACATCTTGCAAATGTAACGACAGTGAATCAAGAGTGTCATGAAAAGATATACAAAGTATACAGTGATAGTCAGACTTTTCTGAAAACAGTGAAAGTTATGATATCAACAAAAAATCAGTCACGTTTGCAATGAGTTCAGATTGCACATGAAAGCATTTAATCTTGAAAAGTCATGCTGAAGTTATATTGAGTGACAAGACATGCAGAAATACTCGAAAATGAAGTGATGAACAAGATGATTGATGATGTACATGATTTGTCTTTATTACTGACTGAGCATTAATACACTGAAGTGATGACAAGATTGACACTCATACAGAAACAGATCAGACAAACATAAAGAATAGTTTGAAAAGAGAAATTTAACGTAACTCATTTTTGATATCTGACATTAAAGATGACACATCAACATCTGTAACTGCACAAGAGTCATGCAAAGTCTCACAATGCATTATTGATGCAGCTATGCACAGAAAAAATTGACTTCAATCAATTTTTACATGAGAGACAAGTACTTGATGTTGCTACAACAATGTGCAAGTGCAACAAAGATTGAATGTTGATCAAGCACATTTTATTAACATGTTTTAAATGAAAGACAGAATGAAAGATGATGCAATGTGAAAAAAACATCATGAACTTGAAAAAGCTTTTAGAAATTATGAGCATGATAACAATGATCATTCAAATGATACTCTTGACAAGCATACTGAATCAATTTCAAACTGTGACATCATTGAAGAATCAGATGAAAGAGAGAGAAAGTAAAGAAAAAACAAGCTCATAAAGTTCTTGCATTGAAAACAGTTACAGTATAGAGTGCAGAAAAAAGTGATAGTAGATATGAAAAGAGCGTTACGCTAGCGCAGCGCTCGCTACAATATATAAAATCTTGCATAAACTCATAATGAGTGTTGAATTGAGTAAAAAAAAAAAAAAATCTCACAATCACTTGCGTTGATTGCATATTCTCATTTACATTTCGCCAGTTTATTGATGCGTCGATTGTCAATGCATTCAATGAACTGAACATAATCTGTGTTTTTCTTTTCAATGATGTAGATGATTTTTGTTGATTGCAAAACAAGTCATTCATATTTTTTTGTAGCTGCTGTTCTGTTGACAGAGTTCAGTTACTCTCAATCAACTTTATGCATTTCATCGTTGATCTTTTGAGTTCTTTTCTTAAGCTGTCACTCATGCTGATGTTTGAATTGATCTTTGCTCTTTGCAAAAATGCAATCAATGAAAGTAAGATGTGCATGAGCACATTCAACTCTCATGCTTTTTGCAAGAGTTCAATTCTCGCAGATGCAAGACATTCTTTTATTCTTTCTTTTCACTTATATATTTCTTTAATCTTTTATTCAGAGCGTTTCACGTAGACAGTAACTTTAGTATAGAACAATAGTGTATAGTTTGAGTGAAAGTGCTTGTATATGTTTGCAATTTGTAAAGAGTGACAGAGACAGATTTTAATGCTTTTAATGATTAATATCTCAAATATTCATTTAATCTTATGTCTCAGTTCTGAAGATTCATATCAACAGTAGTTTGATTGTTTATTCTGCGAAGATTTCTTCATCATCTGATTAACATGATATATAATGTTGTTTCTTAAACAATTGATTTATGACTGTCAGAATTACGTTGCTTTCATCACTTTCTGATAAATCAATAATGAAGTTCAAGAATATGTTCTGTCATCATTGTTCAAGTATGAACAATGACTTCAGCAATTTATTGATTTGATCTCTTAATGCTTTTGATCTACGATAAACGTAACAGTTTCAAATGTAATGTTTGATTGTTATTCTCATCTTCAATCAGCAATATGATCATCTCAACAAGTTTAATGTTCAATTCATGTCAGAATAATCATTGATCGAAAGATCATGTGCTTCTCTTATTAATTAAATGATCATTAACTAAGAAACTCATAGTCTATCATCTTTTCAAAGTACTTCATCAAGTACTCTGCAGTTGTTCAGATCAATATCTTGATAAGTTTTTCTGTTTTGTTTCATAATTGCTCAAATATTGATACATAGTTGATTCATTTGATTTTCAACTATAATTTGATTTTGAATAGAAATTACTTCTTCAATCAAATTCTCATTAACTTTCAATTCTTGTTTCAACTTTGAGTCAGATCTGAGCAAGCTTTAAGTCAGATTTGAGTCAGATTTCTGATCATCTTCTTGATCAGCTTCTATTGACTGCAATTCAAACTTACTTTCTGATAATAACATCTGATGCTGATATAGCTTTTGATCATCATTTGTCTCAATTGACTTGACGTCTGACATTCTGATCAGCACGTCGACTTTCAGATTCTGTTTTTCTGACTGATATATGATCTTGAAGTTATATTCAGATAACTTCTCAGCTCATCTAGTCTGTTATCAAGTCAGTTCTTTGATGATCATGAAGTACTTCAAATTTAGATGATTGATGAAGATCTTGATCAAAATATCTGTACATTTCAATTTAAAGCATCAATGCTTCAAGCAATGAATAATGATCAGCAGTTCTTTGTCATAAATCTCGTAGTTGCATTCTGCAAAAATCATGTTCTTGCTATAAAAGATTATTGAATGTAAGATGTTTTCATCGTCATACTGAAACAATACTTCGTCATTCACATCATTTGAAAAGTTCATTTTCAGAATAACTTTTCTGATTGAGTTGAAATGCTTCAGAATGAAGACTGTCATCATCTGTTACTTTAGTTCTTCAAAGATTGTTTGACAGATCTCTGTTCATTCAAAGAAATAATCTTTTCAAATCAGCTTTATCATAAGTTGAATGATCTTTAAAAAGTTCTTTATGAATCATTGATAGAAATTGCAAAAGTCAATGAAGATCTGCATATGAGTCAATGATTGCAGCACTTCTCAGCTTTGAATCACATCTACTTTTCAAGAGTTCATTCATAAATCATTGATGAATATTAATAGTTCAAGAAACGAGATTTTCTGAATCTTGAATTTGCACTTGTCAATGTTTATCTGCAAGTCAACTTCATGAAGCTTGTTTAACACTTCTTTCACATGAGTTCTATGTTTCTTCAAGATCTTACTGTAGATAAAAATATCATTCAAATATGTCTGACAGAATTTATGCAGACATTCAAACAATACATTGTTGATTTTTTTAATTATTTCTTCATTAAGTGCATGCAGTCTATGACTATGACACTGTCTAGATGCTGTATGTATACTAAGTTACATGTAATATGATCAAAGTCGCTGCTTTATATCTTCTTGTTGATCAATCACATCAATAGTTTGCATATACAAGCACTCTCGCTCAATTCTCGTCATCATACTCTTGTTTTTCTTTGTTTCTTCGCACTCTTTGCATTCTACTCTTTCGTTTCTAATAGTCATTTTCTCGTTGCAATTCAAGTATTTTTCAAATACTTTAGTGTTGCAATTCTTTCAATCTTGATGATAAACAGTGTCAATATAGTGTCTGTGTTTTTGAGCTGAGCTTTTTTCTTAAGCTTTATCTGCTCTGCTCTATAATGTTTGCAGTTCAGCAGTAAATGCTTCAACATTTGTCTTGCATTGCATATTTCATAGCATTTGTTTGAATTATTCTTTGATAATCGATGCAAATAGCTCTTGAAATAGTCATGTCTCATTTTCAGCTGAATAAAGATTGAAAACGTTAGTCTATCGATTTTTCTCATCTCTTTTAGCGATTTATGACTTAAATTCACATTCAATATGTGCTTTTGATACTGATTTTCCTTCTTGATGCTGCTTTTTCAAACATTTAATCATTGTAATTTTGTCTCTTTGCAAATTTGCTTTTTAATGAAGCTTATGATGATTGCTTTCATGTTGTTGATAACTGATAATTCTTAAGCAATGCTTTTGATCAATTAATCTGCTTTTTCATTCTCAATAATGCTCTTGCAATTCAATATTTACTGTATGCAAATTTAACATTGATTCTGACGTAACTTGATCAAGTTTTGTTGTATATCATTGAATAACTTTTTATTGACGTTGCTCTTTGCATTTAGTCTTTGCAAAGTCATTTGACTGTTCATGTACACTTAAATTTCGCTGTTTTTAAATGCTTTTTCGCTGCATATTGTGATTGCATCACTAATAGCTTGCAGTTTCGCTTTCGTTGTGATTATTTTGTTAGAAACACTTGTTGCTTTGCTGAATCTGACGAGTTCATGCGTGATTTAATTTTTTTATTTCTTTATTAAGTGCATGCAGTTTATGACTATGATACTGTCTAGACGCTGTGCATATGTTAGATTACATGTATCTTGATCAAAGTCGCTGCTTTATATCTTCTCATTAATCAATCACATCGATAGTTTGCGCAAACAAGCGCTTTCAACCAAACAACTTCTTTCTTTCGTGCTTTCGTTTTCTCGTTTCTTCGTGTTCTTTTCACTCTACTCTTCTGTTCTCAATAGTCATTTCTGTTAGAAATCAGCATAGAGCGAGTCATATGAATGTCATTTAACTAATAGATAAATGCTAAGAAACAAAAGTATCTACAGAAAAGAACTTGATTCTTATATGTGTGTTTCTCAGCTTTGTGCTAGACTCGATTGAGTTGATGTCTTACACATATGATGCAGAGTTTCAATGACATCATTTCTAAATCAGATTCTCGCTAGACTCAATTAGAATGAAATCAGACGAAGACTAGACGAAGAATAGACGAAGACTAGAATCGTAACATTATTCTTCTCTCTTGACTATTCATGTTCACATGAATGTTATTTCTTAGTGCGCTTTTCTTGAATATTTAATATGAAAGTCGTCAATTATCTTCTGAGCGTTCATAAATTCGTTGTCGTTAGCGTTATATCAGTTGAGATCGTTGTCATAACTCTTTCATTTGACTTGATATTGAAGTCGTCTTTGATATCATCGAAAGTTCAATATATCGTTGATTTTTCATTTGTCTTCATCGTTTATCACTATTAATCTCGAGAATTCATTCTTCTGATCAGACAGAGAGTCATTAATGACAAGATGAAGAAGCTCTGAATGAAATACATCATGTATACACATAGTCTTGAATAGTTTCAATTTATAGAATAAGTCAACGAGATCAATGATCTAAAAAGAATTGAGCATCTTGTCATTCAATTTTTTGAAGAGTCTCACTGTAATGATGTTTCGTTCATTCAGAAATATCTTTGATTTAATCTTGTAATTGATCTTCTTTTTATGCTTGTTAGCTTGATTCATCATTTGTTCTCGTGTTTTAATCAGAGCTTCACAAGCGAAGATCAATGTCTTGTTCATTTGTTCAGATATATTCTTGATTCGATCAATCTGCAAGCGTTCGTGAGTGCTTTCATACTCGATAATGTCAGAGTTGAAGCTCATACAAGAATGAAAGCTTTTGTTCATGAAGAAGAGAATCAAGAAAATGATTGAGAACAAGATGTTATTGTCAACAAACTTAATCATAAATAGTCACTTGAATCAGTCATTCTGCATATATAAACAGAAGAAACGAAGATATCTTTTGACATTCTGATTGACTTGTTCGCTTTGATCATTGATCTAAGAGTGATAGACGATAAACAATCGAAGAGAAATACTCAGTCATTTGCAAAGAAACTTTCAGAGAATGAAGATGAACTGAGAATCTCGATCAAACACAATGAAGTTTAATAAATCATGAGTTCAATATATTTATTGAAGCAACATCTCAGCTGTTTTTTTGACTGTGATATCTTCATCATTAATGATGCAAGAAATATAATGTCTTTCTTTTAATAATTTGCAGATGACAGTCAGAATAACGTTGTAGTTGTACAAATCAGATAGATTAATAATGAAATTCATGACTAGATTCTGTCATCGCTGTTCAAGTATCAATAAAGATTGAAGCAAGTTGTTTAATTTATTTCTAGATGTCTTTGAACGTTGACAAACATAGCAGTTTCAAATATATCAATCTACTGTCTTTCGCATGAATGATCAATAGTAATTTCGTTTTATGATCTTTACAGTTCTAAGAATATTAGAATGACTCATCAATGACTGATCATGTACTTCATGAATCAGATTCATTTGTAGAAGTTCATTGAACGAGATTTATAACTGATTATCATGATACAAGATTTCATTCTGAACACGACAATTCTTCAATTTGATATTTTTACATTGTGTCTCATCTCTTGCTATTGCTTCGCGAAGTAACATACAATTCTCGTCGATTCTATTGATTTCAAGAATCTGTTTATAGATTGATTCACTGATGTTCTTCTTTAGATCAGCAATTTTCATTCAATTCGAAGTTAAAATAGTGATTCATTGATAGCAAATGCGCTCATCTTCTGAATCTCTGAGCACGACGTCAGCTTGATGAGTTAATGCATCGATCTTGATGTTCTGTTTGTCAGATCAATACATTATTCTGAAGTTGAAGTCAATGAGCTTCTGAACTCAGCGCATCTGACATCTGCTCAGCTTTTTATCTTTCATCAACAAGATGAGCGCTTGATGATCGATGAACATCTTGATAGAAATGTCAGTTAACTTCAGTTCAAGTCGTCAGTGTTCAAATGCTCAAATGATGATCAAAAGTTCTTTATCATATATTTCGTAGTTGCATTCAGCAGAAGACATGTTCTTGCTATAGAAAACAATTGAATGTAGTACTTCTTTGTCATCATATTAAGAGAGAACTTCATCATTGACGTAGTCAAATGAGTTGATTTCAAGAATAGTCTTACAAGTTTGATTAAAGTGACGTAGTATAAAAGTCTTGATCATACGTCTCTTCATATGGTCGAAAACGTTTTAACAAACTTCATTTCATTCAAATATGATTTTCTTTTGAGTGAGTTGAATTATTGAATGAACAATCTTTGAAAAGTTCTTGATGAAGCATTGATAGAAATTGCAGAAGTCAATGAAAAACTGCATCTGAGTGAGATTATTGAGTGTAGATCAATCAACGACTGCTTGCATTTAAACTGATCACGTCAAGTTGAGTACTTAAGTTTGAGTCGAGTATTCAACTTGTCAAGACTCGATTCGAATCAGAATTCTTGACTCAAGTATTTAAGTTGAATCAAAAGATTCAACTCGAGTATTCAAATCAAGTCAGCAGGTTGAGATCGAGTATTGACTCGAAATTTTCGATTTGACTCATTAAGACATGAAGCAAAGTACTACTAATATTTATCTGAGTGTCTGATAATACAACAAAGTAATGCAATTGATTGAAGGAAATTCATGCTTGTTCATTTACTACTGCTAATCTGAGATCACTATTATTTCATCATTCTTCTTCTTTTTCTTCTTCTTCTTCTTCTTCTTCTTCTCATACTTCTTCTCATACTTCTTCTTGTACTCGTTCTCGTTCTCAATCATATCTGCATCATCATTTCTCTTGCTAAATTTCATCTTCTTGTCATCGTCGTCAATCTCAATGATATTGTCAGATTCATCATTTAATGAATCTAGTGAATTAACTATCTTTCGATCGATCGCATTTTTTTCATTCGAAAATGCGCTCATGAATTTATTGAATTCTTGTATGACATCTGAATCATTCGTCGTCTTCAATTCATTCAATTCTTCATGATGTAAAATGCGTTGCTGAATTAGTTTAATAGTAAATATCATGTATCTTGACATGTTTTTCTCAAGTTCATCTTGTTGTGCAATAGTTTAATGCATACATTAGTCTTGTCTTTCACATCAAATGTTACGAGTGTATCAAGACTGAATAGAACTAGTCAGTGTCTTTAGCTCAGATCTGGCTCAAATCTGACTCAGTCTTTATTTTCTTTCCTCAACATCTCTTTGTTCAACATCATCTTTCTTTCTACATCACATTCTACTCATGTCACAAACACATTTCCTTCAAGCTTAGCGCAGTCTCTGAATATTACTTAAATAGAAGCTTTTGTACTCATCTTCTTCTGTATTCTTAATATTCAGTTATAGTTATCTTTAAAGATCAAGCACTATTCAATTCTGACTTTCGCTGATTGACTTATCTAGACACAATTCTGACATCAAACACAGTACATACATCGACAGTAGAAGTAGTATTGAACGTCATCTTCATGACTATTACTTCAAGCTTCGCTCGCTTTGCAGTCTTCTTCTCTCTCGTCTTCTTCATCAAATTCATCTCGAAGCATTGAGCTATTATACAATCAGCTTTTGAAACACATATGCATTACTCAAATGCATTATCATGCAGATTTTTTTTCACTCGATCATTCATGATCATATCTTGCATATTGTTCTTCATTTTCATCTGCTTCACTTTGATGACTTTCTGATAGATGCTGATGCTTCTCAATTTGATGAGTTGTTTATAAAGAATCATTCAATCTGTACTTTGTTTGATATAAAGAGTTTTCTGATCTTTGTTTCATCTCATTGCATGATTTCTACTCATAATTGACTGCAACTTGATTGATAAATTGAACATTCTGCGATTTTAATTAGTCTCAATGATAATGCATATAAATAATGCATAACAATCTTCTTATTTGATAGTGATGTTGAAGTGCTTTTTCTAATGAACTTAGTCACAATAAATGAGTGCAATGAATAAATGTGAGACGTAG
>JAABUK010003963.1_pt1 | contig 24593 bp, 25 predicted proteins | sample 5559141 | NCBI WGS metagenome assembly JAABUK01 (sample SAMN10711869, study PRJNA513367) | rock metagenome | isolation source: Antarctica rocks | place: Antarctica: Victoria Land, Pudding Butte nord | collected 2016-01-03 | reverse complement strand
GCAGCCCACCCGCCGGGTGGTAACGCTCATCGGCCCAGGTCGCCGCCTCAGCGGCCCCCTTCTGAGCCTTGGTCTCCCCTGAGGAGGTGTCGGCCATGGCTACTGCTCCCAAAACGCTCGTCACGCAAAGCAAACTCTGAAAGAACCGCGACGCCCGTTGGTGGAGCACCAGCGACGTCCCGAATGTAAACCGCGAGCGTGCGCGCCGCTACACCACAGCGTCAACACGTTTCCTGGCGTAGGTGCACCGGGTGGGGGGTCACCAGAGCACCCCAGCGGTCACGGGCCGGTAACCCTCGACCTGCGAACAATCCCCCCGCGGGTTAAGTTCGAGTGTCGTCGCTGACGCTCCAGCCCGTGGGTATCGGCCATCCAGTGCGTCTCTCGGAACGGTTACGCCTTGCCATCCACCACCACCAACGGCACCCGCCTTTCGGGGCAGCCCCGCGTGGGCGCGGGCCTCGGTGCGGTGCGCCCGAAACAGCCCACCGCCGCCGGTGCCGGTGCCGGTGCCGGTGCCGGTGCCGGTAATGATGCCCGCCCGGGTGGCATCGGGGAGGTGTTGACCTCGGCGTTGATCAATGGGGTTCCGGCGTTGCTCGACGAGGTTCGCACGATGCTGGCCCCGGTGGCCCCGGAGTACGCCGAGTACCTCATCGAGGGACGCGCGGATGTGGTGGTTGCCGCGGAAGCCGCGATGGCGGCCTTCGTAGAGCATGCCCAACGATGCCTGTCCCTCACCCAGTCCCCTGAGGAGGTAGAACTCCTGCCGGACACCGCGCTGTCGATGTTCGAGGAAGTCGGGCGCAACCAGTGGTCCGAGGGCTTCGCGTTACGCACTCTGCTGTCGGCCTACCAGGTGGGTGGCCGAGTCGCGTGGCGCCATGTTGCCGCCACGTCGTTGCGCAGCGGTGTGGGCGCCGAGGCTCTCACCGCGTTGGCCGAGGCCGTTTTCTACTTCGTCGACGAGCTCTGCGCCGCGTCCACCGATGGCTACGTCGCCGCGCAGACGGCGTCGGTGGCTGAGCGCGAGCACCGCCGCGACATCCTCGTCGAGCTGCTGTTGTCCGACCTTTCCGAGAGCACCGCGGTGGCCGCGGCGGCCAGCGAAGCCGGGTGGGCCTTGCCGCAGTACGCAGCAGTGGTGTTCGTGCAACCAGGCTACGAGAGTGTCCGCCACGCCCTCACCCGGCTGGGACCAAACTGTCTTCCCGTGCGCAACGGCGCCCTGCCCGGGGTGATCGTGCCCGACGCGAACGGTCCCGGGCGGCTCGCCCACCTCACCGCGTCGCTGCGCGGGTCCGGGGCTGTTGTGGGCCGGTCCGTCCCGCTGCACCAGCTGCCGGCCAGCGCACGCCTGGCTGAGCTGGCCGCGGAGCTATGGCGTTCCGGGGCGCTCACCGGGGACCCGGTGCTCGTCGAGGAGCAGCTGGACACCGTGATCGTGCACCGCGACCCCCGACTGTTGGACCTGCTCCGCGAGCAGTACTTGGCGCCACTGGATGATGCCGCCCCCGCCTCGCGGCTGATGCTGCGGGAGACGCTGCGGTCCTGGCTGCGCAACATGGGCGACCGGGCAGCCATGGCCGAGGAATTGCATGTGCACCGCCAAACCGTGCGCTACCGGTTGGGTCGGCTCAGCGAGCTGTTCGGGTCCGCGCTGCAGGACCCCGACGAGCGAGCCCGTCTCCTGCTGGTCCTGGCCTGGGACCCGCCCACCGAGCCCGGACCCGGCTCGCCGACCGTCTCCTGAGTCCGGCCCAGCGCGTCGTCCGCTCACCCACGAGCAGCGGGCTCGAGCAGTTGAGCGGTGTGCACCCGAAGCCAGCCACCCACGCTCGACCTGCGGGCCTGGCTTCGGCGATCTATCGTCGCAGAATCCAGCTTGTTGCTTCTGGTGGGGTCCCTGTGGAAGGGAAGACTTCAGATGGGCATCTACCGCATCCTGTGGCGCGGCGTGCTGTGCGGCGTGGTGGTTGCCGGCTTAGTCGCCGCGTGGATGTTCCTGTCGTGGGAACCTCTGCTCGGTCTGGGTGTGTTGGCCGCGATCTTCGGTCCCATGGTGGGTGCTGGTCCCCATTGGCAGACCCGCGGGACCGCCGCGTCGCTGCCCCACCTCTTCGGTGTTAGCGCCTTGGCCGTTGTGGGTGTGCTCGCCGTGTCCGGTCTGCTCGTCCTGTCCGGTGTCTTTGCGCTGCTCGGCCTTGGGCTGCTCGTGGTGTGTTCACCGTGGGTGTTGCGCATCCTGCTGATCCGCGCCCCGCAGGCGAGGGCCCCCGACGTGCAGAGCGGGGTACCCATCCAGCCAACACAGCCACCACCGCAGCCGGCCTCACCGCCGCCGTTGTTGTGCGCCTCGCTCAGCGACGGCGAGTTGTGCTGGCGGTGGCGCACCAGTTTCGGTGCCCTGCAGCACACCGTGTCGCCCGATCAGCGGCTCCGCCTGGTCGAGACCCGGGCGGCGCTGCTCGACGAGCTGGCCCACCGCCACCCGGAAGGATTCACCCGCTGGTTGAACAGCGGCGCCCGGGCCGCGAGCGACCCGGCCCGCTTTGTCTCCGGGCCGCACGGCAATCCGCCGGCACCCCATTGACCGTGGTCTTAGCCGATGACGCATCCCGGCAGCGTCCCGTATGCCTGGTCGGCGGCGGTGGGGCAGCGGTGCTCCCGACCCGTTACGTGATGAAGGAGGACGTGCAGTGCGCCTAGGAGCGAAGGGGCTTGGTGTTGCCGTGGCTGCCGTGGGTCTGGCGCACGCGGCGCCGTCGGTCACCGCCCTCGCCATGGTTCGCCGGCTGACGCCGCACCTCGCGGGACGTGGTCGAGCCGACCACGTGGCGCTCACCTTCGATGATGGCCCCGATTCCGCCAGCACCCCCTATTTTCTGGACCTGCTCGACGAGCTCGGGGTGCGCGCCACGTTCTTTGTGCTGGGACAACAGGTGGCCGCCCATCCTCGGCTGGCCCGACAGTTGGTCGCCGATGGACACGAAGTGGCCCTGCACGGCTGGCACCACCGCAACAGTCTGTTCGTGACACCCCGCGCGTTGCGGGACAGCCTGGTTCGCGGCATGGCCGAGGTGGCCACCGCTACCGGGGTGCGGCCCGTCCGCTATCGCCCGCCCTGCGGCATCGCCACCACTGCAACGTTCTGGGCGGCTAAAGACCTCGGGTTGACGCCCGTGCTGTGGGACGCCTGGGGGCGGGACTGGACCGCGGGGGCGACCGCGGCCAGCGTGCTGCACACCGTGCGGCGTGACGTTCGGGGAGGTAGCACGGTGCTGCTGCACGACAGCGACTGCACCTGCGCGCCGCGGTCCTGGCACGCCACCCTGGGCGCGCTGCGCCCACTGGTGGAGGGCCTGCGTGCCGACGGGCTCACCGTGGGTCCGCTGCGCGAGCACGACGTGCCCAAGTCCTGAACATGCCCCGCCGGTTCCAGCGACTAAAAAACGTGCGGCAATTGTGCGACTGAGTGTCCGAATGTTGCTGGTGTGCCTTCGGGGTAGGGCACAGGAGACTGAGTTGCGCATGAGATTGTTGACGGCATGCCCCACATCCGGGAGGGTTTCGTGCCCCTGCTTCCGGTACTGAGTGAGCTAGCGGCGCCACGAGTTCCGGCGACGCGCGCCATCGCGCACCAGGACGAGCACCATCAGCAACGCCAGCACACAGAGGAAGATCTCGGGGATGTGACCCAGCCGGTCGACGGTGATCATCGCCAGCAGCAGGAGCATCACGACCCAGCCGCTGAACCTCGTCACTTTCGGGAAATGCCCGTGCCAGCCCCACTCAGTGGAGGGTTCCTCGGCGAGCTCGAGGGCCAGGGCGCCGGTCTTATGTTTCGGCTGCCTACCTACCACTGTGACCTCCTGGGACTCAGCCCTGCGACAGGACCAATGGTGGCACCATGGCGCCCTGAGCACGAACGGAAGGCTCAGCGCAACCGCCTCAGGTCGTCCTGCACCGATTGCAGTGATGGTGACATTGCCAGGCGTTCGGGTGGTGGCAGGTTGGTGGCCATGGCCATGGCCATGGCTTTGCGGTCGCGCTCGCCAATTGTCGTAGGCGATGATCAGGTGCTGGGTGTGGGCGGGGAGCCAGCGACCCGCCGAAGGGTGACTCGAGTGGGTCCACGATGGCCTCGACCCGCGCAGGCCCGTCGGGTCCAGCGCGGCTTGCACGGTGTTGCGCATGTCGGTGGGATCCTCGACGCGGAATCCGCGCACCCCGCAGGCCTCGGCGACCTTGGTGAACTCGACCGAGCCCAGGTCGCAGGCGAACTGCATTGAGCCGAACAGGATGCACCTCTCCGATCCTCAGGTCCTGGCACGCGTAGCCACCGCCGTTGCCGAACCCGGACCCGGACCCACGGCAGCGGTCCCCGCTCACGGCGACATCGAGACGAGCCGCCTTCCGCTTGCTGTCGTCGGCGGCCCCCGGTGCGCGCGGAACTGGGCGCCGACGACGAAGAAGGTGGTGTACGGGAGTCCCTGGGAGGAGGGGCTGTCGTCGAAGGTGAGTGGCCCGTGCTTCCGGTCGGCGATCCTGCAGGGTTCGGGCCAGAATCGTCGGACGGGGGACAGACCGAGTACACCAGGAGCGCCATGCGCGAGGAGCCCACCAGCCACGGCCAGACCAGCTACGGCCAGACCGGCGAGGCTGTGACCGCCAAGCCAACGGTTGCTCCGGTGGTGGTGCTGTCGGGCAGCCTGGGCAGTGGTCATGACGCGGCAGCCCAAGCGGTGACCGCGGCACTGCCCGGGCGGGAGAGCACAACTTTGGACTGTATGGGTTTGCTTGGTCGCGGTGCGGGCCGAGTGGGCGAAGCAGTGTTCCGGCGGGTCGTGGCGGTGCCACCGGTGTATGACGCGTTGTACTTCGGGGCGCTGCGCCCGGGCGGTCGGCTCGCCGAGGCCATGGACGTCGCCGCCCGCAGCCGGTTGCTGCCAGCGGTGTGCGCGCGGCTGCCGGATCGGCCGGCGCTGCTGGTGGCGGTGTTCGCGACCGGGGCGTCGACCGCGGCCGCGGTGCGTCGTGAGGGTGCGGCTGCCGCCGCGGTGGTGGTGTGTACCGACGTGAGCGCGCACCGGTTGTGGGTGCACCCCGGGATCGACGCCTACGCCGTGACCAGCCAGGCCGGGGTGGCGTCGGTGCGCCGCCACGACCCGCATGCCCGGGTGCAGATACTGCCGGCGCCGATCCGCCCGCAGGTGTGGCAAGCGCCCACACGTACCGTCGCCCGGGCCGCTCTACAGCTCGACGAGCGGCCCTGCGTGCTGCTGACGACCGGTGGTTGGGGGTTGGCGCCGGTGGTCGAAGCGGCCGTGGCCCTGGCCAACCGCGGTGTGCAGGTGCTGGTGGTGGCCGGGCGCAACCCACGCTTGTACCGGGCGCTGTGTGACGCCGCGCACCGGCAGCCGGGGCTGCACCCGCTGGGCTGGACCAACACCATGCCGACCTGCATGGCCGCCGCCGACCTGGTGATCGCACCGGTCGGGGCGAGTTGTCATGAGGCACGGGCACTGGGTCGGCGGCTGCTGGTACTCGACACCATGGCTGGCCACGGCCGCGACAGCGTGCAACAACAGCTGGCATGGGGAGCTTGGGTGAGTGGGCCGGGCGCCGCGCAACTGGTACCGGCCGCGCTGGGCGCCCTCGCCGAGGGCACCGACCCACCACCCGCCCAGCGCCCGCGAGACTTTCCCGAGGCCTTCACCGCCCTGCTGGGCTCCCTGCCGGGCACCATGGCGATCCGATGATCCGGCGATCTCCTCGGCGCCCGCACCGACGGCACAGGCCAGTGCGGTGCTGACCTACCTGTTGGCCACCCTCGCGGCCGCGGCGAACGCCGCCTCCTCGGTCCTACAGCGCAAGGCGCACCGAGACCATCCGGTCGCGGGGTCGCTGAGCTGGCAGGTGCTGGTGGTGCTGCGCACACCGGCGTGGCTGCTGGGTTTCCTCGCGGTCACCCTCGGGTTCGTGCTACAGGCCGCGGCGCTGAGTTTTGGGGCGCTCTCGGTGGTCGAGCCGATCCTGGTTATCGAGCTGCCGCTGACCTTGCTGATCGCCGGTGCCGTGTTCCGCCAACGCCTGCACGCTCTTGATTGGGCGGCGGCACTGGCGATGACAGCGGGGGTGGCGATCCTGCTGTACGCGCTGTCACCGACGATGGTCGAGGGCGCGACCGTCACTGGTGCCGGCTGGTGGATCGGTTTGCCGGCCAACACGGCCCTGATCGCCCTGCTCGTCGCCGGATCACGCGGGGGCAGCCCGCGACGGGCGGCGGCGCTACTGGGGGTGGCGGCCGGTTCCGCGTTCGGTATGACCGTGGCGTCGATGAAGACGATGACCACCGCCTTGAGCCGCGGCGGGCTGGCGGGTGCGCTGACCACGTGGCAAACCTATGTGATGGTGCTGACGGGTGCGCTGGGCATGTTTCTGCTGCAAGCCGCGTTCAACGCCGGCCCACTCACGATGGCGCAACCGGGGATCACCATCGCTGATCCGGTGGTGTCCGTGCTCTGGGGGGTCCTCGGCTACGGCGAAGCCGTCCGCACCGGCGGCTACCTGCTGCTCGCGCTGCTGGGTGCGGGCATGGTGGTCGCCGGAGCCTACGGGCTGTCTCATTCCTCGGTGGTCTCCGGGACACCTGCGCCCACCACGCCGGGCCGGGCGTGAGGGTCCGTGGCCGGTGCGGGGCCGGCGATCAACGGCGAGCGGGTAAGTAACACGACTCCGAACGCGATCGCGACGAAAGCGGCGACCTCGGCGAGCACGGCGGGAGCGCTCAGCCGCAGCGGCTCGGAGAACAGCACCGCCCCCAGTGCAATGCCCGTGAGAGGCTCGGCCACGGTGAGGCCCGGTAAGGACGCCGTCAGCGGGGCCGCTCGGAAGGCACTCTGGCCCAGCACCAGCCCCACCAGTGCCACCCCGAGGACCGCGTAAAGCTGCCAGGATGTGAACAGGCCCAGCGGGCCGTGCCCGATCAGTGGCACCGCCTGGCTGGTCAGGGCGTCCTGCAGGCCGAACAGCACCCCCGCCGCGGTGCCCAGCAGGGTTCCCTCCCCGGCGAGGTCGGTGCGTCGAGCGAGGAACACAAGGAACACCACCAGGACGAGGATGCTGCCGGCGGCGACCACCCACCCGTACCAGTGCACACGCCCACCGGACCCATCGCCGGGATCGGCGGCGAGCAGGAAACCGGCCAAGCCCGCGATGAGCAAAAGCGCACCTCCCCATTCCCGACCACCGAGGCGGTGCCGCCGCCACAACGCCGACACCGACAACGCGAACAACAGGTTGGCGGCCAGCAACGGCTCGACCAGGGCCAGACTGCCCTGCCCCAAAGCGGCCGCGCCCAGCAACTGTCCGATCACCATCACCACGATCCCGGCCACCCACAACGGCTTGCGAACCAGGTCGAGCAACAACCGGGGGGACAGCACATCCGACCAGGGCAGCGTGGCAGCAACATGCTGCTGGAGCACGAAACCGCCGCCCAACCACAGCGCCGCACCGAGACCGAGCGCGATGGTCAGCACAGCAACCTCCCTTGTCTAGGCAGCCCTCGGTCGACGCCCTCAGTGTGCGACCCGATGGCCAGGTCTGCGCAACCAAACCTGAGCTGATCCACGCAGGCCGGACATCGGGGCACCCGAACACAACCGCAACGGTGCGGGGACGATCGCTGCTCGAGCGAACCGCCCGCCTGGTTGAGCGCCCGATGCACCGCTCGACCAACTTGTTGTCGGAGGGCACGATGTTCGAGGTGCTGTTGACGCTGATGCCCTGGTCGTCGGTCCCCACCCCATCCAGGCTGCCCCGGGCCTTGGAGATCGCGTTCGCGTCGTTCTGGGCCGGGATGCCCGTGCCGTACAGCGTGGTTCGGATCAACCCTGCGTGGTAGGCCGCGACGGCAAGAACGCCCGCGGCCGCGCCGAGGTAGGTCTTGTTGCTGATCAACGGTGCCGCCCCCTTGAAGGCGGTGACACCGACATCTTCGAACACGAACGCGGCCCGCAGGAACGCTTGGTCACTGGCGTAGGGGTCGAAGTTGTCCCCCAGACCCGCGGCTTTGGCCGCGGCCTTGAAGCTGGCATCCAGGTTGATCGCCGGTTGGGCCACCGCGGCACCGCCCGGTGCCGAGCGGAAGAACCGCACGTGCTCCATCTCGTCCTTGGTGATCTCGGTGGCGAACGCCTTGATCTTCGGGTCGCTGAAGGAGACCTGGCGGCCGCCCGTCACCCCACCTTGGGTGCCGGTGCCGCCGAGGATGTTGGTGGGAATGGACCTACCGCTACCTCGGGGCCACCGCCGTGCAACTCGAACGGGACCTGCACATCGGCAACACCAGCATCGGCCTGTTGGTCACCGTCTCCACCGCGGTCGGGGCGGTGGCGACCCTGCCGATCGGGGTGTTGACCGACCGGATCAACCGCACCAACCTGCTCGCCGGGGCCATCCTGATCTGGTCGGTGGCCATGGTGGTCAGTGGCGCCTCGACGTCTTTTGAGATGCTGTTGCTCACCCGTCTGGCCCTGCCCGGCGGTGGTGGCCACCGCCGGGCCGACCGTGGCGTCGTTGACCGGGGACCTGTTCCCCGCCGCCGAACGCGGCCGGATCTACGGGTTCATCCTGACCGGGGAACTGATCGGTACCGGCATCGGGTTCCTCGTCTCCGGGGACATTGCCGCTGTGCTGTCCTGGCGGTACGCCTTCTGGGTCCTCGCCGTGCCCGGGGTGATCCTGGCCTGGGCGATCTGGCGACTCCTGCCCGAACCGGCCCGCGGCGGCCAATCCCGCCTGCAGGCCGGCGACGAACTCATCCGTTCCGCCACCCAGGTCGCCCGCGAGCAACCGGCGCCCGCCCGAGGTGGGGACTCGGCCGCGAGCACGAGCCCCCGAGGCGAGGACGAGGGCAAGGTCGCCCGAGAAGTTCAGAAACAAGCCATCGCCCCCATGAGGACCTTGTTCTGGACACCGACCCGGCCGGGAAGTCACTGTGGTGGGCGGTCCGTTACGTGCTGTCGGTTCGCACCAAGCGGGTGCTGATCCTGGCCTCCGCGCTGGGCTACTTCTTCTTCTCCGGGCTGCGGACCTTCGCGGTGGTGTTCCTGCGGGACCGCTTCGGTATCGCCCAAGGGGTGGCCAGCATCCTGCTCGTCGTGATCGGGGTCGGTGCCATCGTCGGTGTCCTGGCCACCGGGCGCCTCGGGGACTGGCTGATCGAACGCCGCCACATCACCGCCCGACCCTTGGTCGGCGGACTCTCCTTCCTGCTCGCCGCGGCGCTGTTCCTACCCGGGTTGCTCACCACCTCCCTGCTGGTCGCCGCGCCCTTGTTCTTCTTCGCCGCCGCCGGGTTCGGCGGGGCCAACCCACCCCTGGACGCCGCCCGCCTGGACATAATGCACTCCCGCCTGTGGGGCCGGGCCGAAGCCGTCCGCACCGTGCTCTGTGCCTCCCTCGAGGCGATCGCCCCGCTGCTGTTCGGCTACGTCTCCACCCAATTCGGCGCGCACACCAGCGGGCTGGGCAACCCCACCGGCGACGCCGGACCCGGCGGATCAGGACTGGACGACACCTTCCTCATCATGCTCATGCCCCTCACCGCCGCCGGCCTGCTCCTGCTGCTGCGTGCCCGCAGCACCTACCCCCGCGACGTCGCCACCGCGCTGGCCTCCGAACACGCCACCCACCAGCAGCCCCCGCCGGCCTCCGGTACCGCGCCCGCCCCGGGCACCGCGAGACACGCGATGATCATGCGAAACGAGCCGCACCCGGCGGGCGAGCTGCCACCTTCCCCGCCCGCCGCCGCCGCCGCCTTCGCCGGGCCGGGCGGAGGAAGGAAATGAAGGAGACACTGAGCAGGTGAGTTCGGTTCCGCTGCCCGGCGTGTTCGCCACCCTCGCCCCGATCCTCGATGCCCACGGCTACCTTGCGGTGGCCGGATTCGTGTTCCTCGAAGACTTCGGGATCCCGGTGCCGGGGGAGACCATCCTGATCGCCGCCGCGGTGTACGCCGGCGCCGGGCAGCTCAACGTCGTCGTCGTGGGCATTGTGGCGCTGGCGGCGGCCATCGCCGGGGACAACGTCGGTTTCGCGATCGGGCACTTCGGGGGCCGGCGGCTGGCGCTGCGCTGGGGAAAATACGTCTTCCTCACCCCCCACCGTTTGGACACCGCCGAGAAGTTCTTCGACCGACACGGCGCCAAGGTCGTCACCGTCGCCCGCTTCATCGAAGGGCTACGCCAAGCCAACGGCATCGTCGCCGGCATCGCCTGCATGCCCTGGTGGCGCAAGTTCGCACCTTTCAACGCACTCGGCGCCGCGCTGTGGGTGGCGGTGTGGGTCACGGTGGGCTACCTCGCCGGCAGCCGTATCGACGTGCTCTACCGAACCTTCCGCCGCTACGAAATCTACATCGGCATCGGCGTCGCCGTCCTGCTGGGCGCCTTCATCGCCCGCAAGATCTACCACCACCGCAAAGACAAGGGCCACGCACGCGACCGGTGAGCACCGACAAGGAGACCCCCCCGACGTTCCCGTTTGCTTGCCGGGTGGTCAACGGCTCGGCATGCGTAATCAAGCCTCGGGCCTCCGCTGCTCCAAACCGCGATAAAGCGACGTCGGCCCCCGTGCGGGTGTCGACGTCGCTGTCGCTGGGTGCTGCCTGCTGCGTGGTTACTGCACTGGCTCTTCGGCGGCGTGGGCGGCGGGGTTCTGGTCGAGCTCGAAGCCCCATTGGCTGTTCTGCTGCACCAGGTCGAATCCGTCGGCGGCCCCGGACGCGCCTTCGGTGCCGTAGCTGGCGGCGTCGTGGAAGTAGTCGTGGTTCAGTTTCTCCTCCCCGGCCAGGGTGCCGGGCGGGAAGTTGGCCTGCAGGGAGTCCAGTGCCGCCTCGAACATCTTCTGGTGCGCGACCTCCCGGCTCATTAGGAAGTTCAGGGTGTCTTTCAGACCGGCGTCGTCGCACATCTTGATCAGCCGCTCGTAGGTGATCTTCGCGCGGGCCTCGGCGGCGATGTCGGAGCGCAGGTCGGCTGCCGGCTGGCCGATAGTGTCGACGTAGGCCGCGGTCCACGGGGCGCCCATCGAGTCGGTCAACCGCGGGCCGCCGCCGCCGAGGAGGTTCGGTCCACTGTTGAGCGCCATGCTCATGTAGTCGGGCATCTGGCCGTTGAGCAGGTCGCCCAGGTAGTTGCCTTCGACTTGATCGACGAGTTCGGCGGGGGAGCCCTTCAGCAGCAGGTGCAGCGACTGGGCCACCATCTCCAGGTGCGAGAGTTCCTCGGTGGCGATGTCGAGCAGCATGCTGCGCCGGGCCTCGTTGGGTTCGTTCCAGCCCTGGGTGAAGTACCGCATCGCGGCGGCGAGCTCCCCGTTGGGGCCGCCGAACTGTTCCAGCAGCATCTTGGCGAACATCGGGTTGGGTTTGTCGACGCGGACGGTGTACATCATGCGCTTGTTGTGCAGAAACATCAGGCCTCCCGGCAGCGGATCAGGACCCGCGCCGACGTGAGGGGCGGCTGCCCACGGAGGAGCGGTCGACAGAGAGGCGGCGGGGGCGGGAACATCCCGCGCTGCCCACCGTAGAGCCGCGTGAGCATAACCACCGGTTAGGAGAATCTCGCGTATCCGGCCCTGAGCTGAACGCACCGGTCAGCGTGGTGGCCCACCACCACCCCAGCGGTGGCCGGCGTCGGTGGCGTCCTTGGCCCGGTCGTTGCGCGCCGCCGTGAACTCCTCGGGCAGCAGCCCGTACAACGTGTCGGCGACCTCGGCGAGATCCACGCGGCCTCTTCCTCCGGTCCTGTTGCCGTTTCACGATGACATCGGTCAGTCCGCGTCTGTGGCGCGCTGCGGCCGTCCCACGACGTCCAGCGTCCGTTGCGGCGTCATCAGCACAGCGCTGACGGCCGTTGCGTCGGTGGGCACCCCAGCAAGCGGACGGCGACGACGCTGTCAGGTGGGGTGCGCAGCGACCCTCATGCCCAATGGGGTACAACCGTGTGGTGAAACTGCTCAACCCAGTCTTGACGGACCTCACGCCTCGACACGTAGCCGTGTACTGGCGCTACCAGGTGGTCCGCACGCTCGTCGACTTTGGAGCCGCGGTGTGCTTCGTAATCGGCAGCGGCTTTTTCTTTCTCACCTCGACCACGCGCGCCGCAGACTGGCTCTTCTTGATCGGGTCGATCCTGTTCGCCGTGAAACCCACGATCGACGTCGTGCGCTCTGCGCACTTGAACCGGTTGCCTGGACAGAGCGAAAGCAAGGTTGCGACCTGATAATCCGCGTTCCCGTCGCAGGCGTCGAAACAGCTTTCGCTTTGTCCGGGATGCTTTCCCGCGGCTCGATGACCCATTCGGCCGCACACACTCGGGTCGAACTGCGTGTCGGCAGGGGCGCAGCGCGGCAGCAGTCGTCACGCACCACCGCCCGCCAAGCTGACCGGTCAGCAATCACCGTGCAACTCGAACGGGACCTGCACATCGGCAACACCAGCATCGGCCTGTTGGTCACCGTCTCCACCGCCGTCGGGGCGATCGCGACCGAGACCTCCGGATGAATCGGGGCTCACGTTCAGCGTGTGGTCAGTTTGGGGCGGCGGTCAGTGCGCGGTGTTGAGGGCCGGCGGGCAGGGCGGGTTGTGGGGGTTGCGCGGTGGGCTCCTCGTCGGCTGGTGGGGGTGCAGGGGGAAGTAGGCGGGGTGCGGCGGCGGCGGCGAGGAGTGTGGCGCCGGTGGAGCTGCCCAGGACGGTGGCCCAGGCCAGGGGGCCTAGGGGTGTGCAGCCGAAGAATTGGCTGAGCCCGGGGGTTTGGATGAGCCCGGCGAGTAGGGCGGCGGAGCCGAGTCCGGTGGCGAGCACGAGGGGGTTGCGACCACCGATGAGCAGGGTCTGCCCGAGTTGGGTGCCTACCAGTGCGGCGAGGGCGATGGTGCTGGCGCGGCGGCGGGTGCCGGTGACCCGGCCGATTTGCCATGCCAGCAGCGCCCCGGCACCGGTGGTGGCCCCGCGGATGGCGATGTCCCGCAGCAGCGGCGCCCCGAGGGAGGGCACCTGTGCGGTGAGGAGGTTCCGGCGTTCGGCGGGGTCGGTGGGGGTGGCGGCCAGGGCGATGGCCATCGAGGGCGCCAGGTCGGTGAGCATGTTCACGAGCAGGAATTGGCGGGTCCCGATCGGGGCGCGCCCGGCCAGGGCGGTCCCGGCGAGGGTGAACCCGACCTCTCCGGCGTTGCCGCCGAGCAGGATCGCCACGGCGTCGCGGACGCGGCCCCACATCGCCCTGCCTTCCACCAGGGCATCGAGGATGAGGCTGACATCGGGGGTGGTCAGGACCAGGTCGGCGGCGGTGCGGGCGGAGACGGAGCCGTGCGCGGCCATCCCGATGCCCACGTCGGCCAGGCGGATGGCGGCGGCGTCGTTCGCGCCGTCCCCGGTCATCGCCACCACCCGGCCCGCGCGTTGCAAGGCTCCGATGATCCGCAGCTTCTGCTCCGGGGATACCCGGGCGAACACACTGGCTTGGGTGACCAGGGCGGTGCGGGCCTGCTCGTCCAGACCGGCCAACTCGGGTCCGGTGACGACCCGGTCGGCGGGGATCCCGAGCCCGTGGGCGATCGCTTTGGCGGTGACGGGGTGATCGCCGGTGATCATGACGGTGCCCAACCCGGCGGTGTGCAGCGCGGTAATGGTGGGTGCGGCTTCGGGGCGGGCGATGTCGGCGAGGGCGATAAACCCGAGCAGGGTGAGGTCCTCGGTGAACTCCTCCGGGTCCGGGCCGGGTGTATCGGGGCTGTGTTCGGGCAGGACCGCGCTGAGATTCCGCCGGGCCACCGCCAGGACTCGCAGTCCCTGGGCGGCCAGGGCGTGGACCATGGTGGTGGCGCGCGCACGGGCGGCGGAGTCCAACACCCGTTTACCGGTGTCGTCGCGTTCGTGGGTGCAGCGGGGCAACACGGTTTCCGGGGCGCCTTTCACGACCAGGCGCAGCGAGTCGCTGGTGCGGCCGACGGCGGCGGAGAATCCGCGGTCGGACTGAAACGGCAGCTCGCTCAGCTCGGTCCACCCTTCATCGGGTAGGCCGGGGCCGAGGGTGTGCGCGGCGTCCAGGATGGCCTGGTCGGTGGCGTGCGCGGCGTGTTCGCCGTTGGTCGGTTGTGGGCAGGCGCGCAGCGCGGCGCGGAGCACCCGCCGCGCTGCGGGGGCGTCGGTGGCCCACTGCTCATCGAGTCCGGCCAGGCGCACCAGCCGCAGTCGGCCTTCGGTGAGGGTGCCGGTCTTGTCGAAGCAGACGGTGTCGACCCGGCCCAAGGCTTCCACGGTGCGCGCGGAGCGGACCAGGACACCCCGGGCGGACAACCGCCGGGCTGCGCCCAGCTGGGCGACGGTCGCGACGAGGGGCAGACCTTCGGGGACGGCGGCGACCGCAACGCTGACCCCGGAGGCGATGGCTTGGGGCAGGGGTTGGCGGCGCAGCAGGGCCAGCCCGGTCACGGCGGCCCCGCCGGCCAGGGTGATGGGCAGTCCGCGGCGGGTGAGTTCCTCCAGGCGGGCTTGCATCCCGGCTGGGGCGGCGGCGTGCCCGGCCAGGGCCAGGGCCCGCCCGGCTTCGGTGGCCGAGCCCACGGCGACGACGACGGCGCGGGCGGTGCCGGCGACGATGGTGGTGCCCTCGTAGAGCATGCAGGCCCGGTCGGGCAGCTCGGCCCCGGGTGTGGCCTGGGTTTGCTTGTCGACCGCCCCGGACTCGCCGGTCAACGACGCCTCGTCCACCTCCAACCCGTGCTCGCTGAGCACCCGCGCATCGGCGGGTACCACATCCCCTGCTCGCACCTCGATCAGCTGCCCCGGGCGCAGGGAACGGGCCGAAACCTCGCGCGTCTCGCCGGGCAGCGGGGATCGCCCTGCCCCGTGGGGAGAGTCCTCAACGAGGCGGGCGGGTAGCTGCTGGTCGAGCAGCAACGCCCGCAGGGCTTGGTCGGCCCGCAGCCGTTGCGCCCCGCTGATCACCGCGTTCGCGGCGAGTACCCCGCCGACGAGCAGGGCGTCGATCGGGGCGCCGATGACCGCTGAGGCCGCTGCCCCGGTGGCCAGGACCGGGGTCAGCGGGTCGGCGAGCTCAGCACCGATGTTGCGCACCAACCCGGTCAGCGGGGACAGCACCGCCACCGGCCCTGCCCACCACCCGGGCCGGGTACTGGGGTCGGTCGCGGTGGTGGGGGCGGGCAAACGGGTGCGGACCTCGTCGGGTTCCAGGGCGTGCCACGGGGTGTGCAGCACCGCCTCCGGCGGCGGCGCCCGGTGGACCCGGTAGGCCACCACGGTGCCGGCGACCAATGATGCACCGGCGGCGGTGGTGACCGGCAGCACGGCGCGGGCGGTGCGGGCGGGGCCCCCGACCGCGCTCAGCAACCCACCCAGAAAGGTCGCGGCCATCGCCGAGGTCACCCCACGGGCACTGACCGTGCGGGCGGCGGGCACCGCAGAGAGCAATCGGGGCACCTCGAGCAGTCCCGGTCCGCAGAGAATGTCCGCGGCCCACGGCACCCGACCGGTCGGCGGCACCACCCCGATCCCGACATCGGCCACCGCGAGCGCCGCCTCCTCCGCGGCGACCACAGCCACGACCTCACCGTCGGTCTGCAACCGGCGGATCTGCGCAGCCAACGAGCTGGCGCCGGTGAGCACCTCATCGGCGCGCCCGGCGAGCTCCGGGGCGGCCGGATCGGGGGTCAACACCAGCCGCAACCCGGCGGACTGGGCCGCGGTCAACACGGCGTCGGCGTAGGGGTCGAGCTCGGTGCCCACCACAACCTCCCCGACCGGGGCACCGTCTTCCACCAACACCCGCAGCGACAAACCAGCACGGCCTCGGGTGGGTGTGCGCAGGGTGAGCCGGTGGCGGTGCCGACCCCGCGGCGGGGGCAGCGGCAACTCCGGGCCACCCTCCAACAGTCGTTGCGCGGCGCTCCACACGTGCTCAGCACTCCAGTACCCCACCCGGGCCGTGCCCGAGAGCACCACCGGCCGGGTGCCGTGCAGGATCCGGGTGTCCACGACCACCGTGTCGACCCGGTCGAACCGACGCAACACCGCCGGGTCCAGCACCAGCACACCGCGGCGGGACAGCCCGACGTTGAGGGTGTCGGCGAAGGCCTCCCGGGCGGCGCGGGCGGCTTTCGGGGCGCCGACCAGCAGCACCCGCCCAGCCAGGTCGACACTGCCCGTGGCCGCGAATAAGGAACCAGCGGTAAGCAGGGACCCGGCAGCGGCCCGGTCGGCGTAGCGCTCGACCGGACCGGGCGGCAACGGCACCGGGCGGGCAGAAACATGCCACCCGCTGCGCACCGGCCGATCCACAGCGCACAGTTCGCCTTCCCGGGCGGTGAACGTGTCGCGGCCGGTGCGCGCAGCCAGCAATGCCTGCGCCCGCTGAGCGGTGTCGACCACCAGCGACGCCGTGCCCTGGGTCAGGCCCTGCACCGCCGCGTTCGACACCGCCACCGCCAGATCCGTGGCCTCCGGGCCGATCCGGGTCTCCAACATTCGGCGCAGCCGGGGCTGGTTGTCCACCAACACCACCGCCGCGGTCGCGCTGCCAGGCAGCGCGGGCAGCCGGGTCGCCCACCCGGCCACAGCCGCGGACAACCCCACCACATCAGCGGCCAACGCCCACGCCTGCAGCACCACCGGCTGAGCATCACCGGGAAAGCTCCGCTGCCCAGGACCGTACCCCGGTGTGGTGACCCCAGCCGCGCGTTCCGCGGCCGCCACCGCCCCCACCAAATCCGACACCGCCAGCCGGTCGGCGTCAAAGCGCACCACCACCCGCCGCGTCACCCCATCCACCCGCGCCCAGGACACCCCGCCCAACGCGGTCAAACCTTCCTGCACACCGGCCACCACCGCCGACTCCGAGCTATTACCCAGGCCCCACACCTCGATCTGCGCCCGACCACCGACCGACCACACCCGCCGCGCCGGCTCCCCGGCCAGCACCGCCGCGGCGGAATGCACCACAGCAACGGGAACGGTCACCGCCGCATCCACAACACCGCGGGCGAGCCGGGACGTACCGGCCACGGCGGCCTGAGTCGCCCCCAGCGAGGTGCGCACCGAGGACCCCACCAGGGCCGGACCCAACCCGGCGACCGCACCCACCACACCGAACAAACCCACCTAAAACCGCCGGAGCATCAACATCAGCGTCACGACGCACTGCCGGTGTGCTGCTCAACGGGAGAAGGAACCACCAAATCCGAGGCTGCCCGGGCCGGTGGGGGAGCAGACGGATCGGCACCGGTGGAGGATGGGGAAGCGGGCGGGCCGCCACCGCCGGCGGCATGCTGCTCGGCGGGGGAGGGGACCACCAGATCCGCGGCGGCCGATACGGGCGAGTCGGCGGCGTTGTCGGTGGAGGTGGCGCGATCGGTGAGGTAGGTGCCGGCCACCACCAGCAGGGTCACCGGCCACTCCACCACCTCCAACACACCCAGGGCCACGGCGGCTCCGTAGAAAGCCAGCCGGGACAGCGGCAACGGCGACCGGAGGCTGGCGACCGCCTGCCCGACCGAGGCCTGCGGCGTCCACGGTGCCTCCGGCCCGACAGGCCGGGAACCTCGGTGGAACGATGCGGTCACGAACGGCAACCGAATCGTCGACGTGCCCGTACCGGCCGGGTCGGGCGCCGAGGCTTTCTTCGCCGGATCGACGTTGGCGGCGTTTGGGGATTTGCGTTTGGTCCTAGCGGGGCTGGTCGCCATCATCTACCTCCCGGCATTGCAGCGTATCGACGATCTTTGAGGCTACAACGCCAGCTTCCCGGCTGCCCCACGAGCGCAGCCTCAGCGGCATACAACGATGTGAGCGAGAACCGCCCGGCCCCGATTGTGCGGATGCAGGGTGGGGGACATGGTGACGACCAGACACCCGACCAACAACCAGGGCACTCGTCGTGCGGTCATCTTCGACGGCGCCCGCCGCGTCGGTCGCCTGCTCGTACTCCTGTTTTAGTGCTCGGCGCCCAGCGGGATTCGGGGGGTGCGTCGGCCCGCCATCCACGGGATACCCCGGTGCCGCGGATATCGTTGATGACTCCGGTCGGAGTCATCGATCCGGCAACGCTTACTGCCGCGGTGTGCGCTCTTCCTTGTTGGAGCGCAGATACGGAGTTGCTGGGGAGAGGGTGTGTTCTCGCGGAGCAACTGTGTTTTCCACCGGGTGGTGCAGGCTGTGGTGGGTGGGCTGGGGTCAGGGGAGTCGAGCTGGAGGAGAGGGCCGTTGTGGGTGTGACGGAGCGGTTGGATGCCGGGCAGCGGCGCAACCCTGCTGCGGGGTTTCCGTTGGGTGTGTTGTACAAGTACATCGATGATCAAGGCGGTTACCTGGCGGCGTTGATCGCCTACTACGCGTTCCTGTCGTTGTTCCCACTGCTGTTGTTGTTGTCGACCGTGTTGGGGTTTGTGCTGCTCGGGCACCCGGCGTTGCGGGATCAGGTGGTGAACTCGGCGTTGAGCCAGTTCCCGGTGATCGGCCCGCAGCTGGGGCAACCCCAACAGATCGGTGGGGGTGTGGGGGGTTTGGTGATCGGCATCCTGGGTGCGTTGTACGGCGGTCTCGGGGTGGGCCAAGCGGCGCAGAACGCGATGAACACCGCGTGGGCGGTGCCCCGCAATGACCGACCGAACCCGATCAAAGCGCGTGGTCGCAGTGTGCTGCTGCTGGGCACGGTCGGGTTGGCATTGCTGGGGACCACAGTGTTGTCCGCGCTCGGTGGGGGTGCCGGTCCGTTCGGGGTCGGGGTGAAGGTGCTGGTGTTGGTGGCGTCGGTCGCGGTCAACGCCGGCGCGTTCATCCTGGCCTTTCGCATTGCCACCGCCCGGGAGCTCACCACCGCCCAGGTGGCGCCAGGGGCGGTGGCGGCGGCGGTGGTGTGGCAGCTGCTGCAGTCCTTCGGCACCGTCTACGTCGGGCATGTGGTGAAAAGCGCCAGCGCCACCAACGGTGTGTTCGCCCTGGTGCTGGGATTGTTGGCTTTTTTCTACATCGCGGCGACAGCGGTGATGTTGTGCGTGGAAATCAACGTGGTCCGCGTCGACCGACTCCACCCCCGCGCGCTTTTGACCCCGTTCACCGATGATGTTGACCTCACAGCTGGTGACCGGCGGGCATACACCAACCAAGCCGAAGCTCAGCGCAGCAAAGGCTTCGAGAACATCGATGTGGCCTTCAACCCGGCCCCCCGTGATGACACCGCCGCACCGAACAACCGAAACGACACCCACGTCCGCGCCGCGGCCGCCCCGCAAGAAAACGATCCCAACGGTCCACCGCCCGCTGGCCAGCAGGGGCGGCCACGGGAACCATGACCGTCGCTGTCGCGCCACCGCCAGCAACAACCAAACGCCAACTCCGGAAGTGGGCTATCCATTTCACTGCCAGCTCGCGGTGAGATCATGATGTGCCGTCGCGTGGTCTGCACTATCCGGGCTCGTATGCCGAGTTGAGGGCGTGGTTCCCCGACGATCAGGCGTGCATGGACTGGCTGCGCTGGCCGGCGGGTCCGGTGTGTCCGGGGTGCGGTCGTGCGGCGAGGACCGTGGCCGCCGGGCGGGTGTGGCGATGCGGCGCCTGTGGCAAGCGGGTCTCGCGCACCGCGGGGACGGTCTTTCAGGACACCCGTACACCGTTGACGGTGTGGTTCGCGGCCGCCTGGTACATGACCGCCGATCCGGGTGGGGTGTCGGCCGTTGACGATGCAAAAGCTGCTGGGCCTGGGCTCCTACCAGACAGGGTGGACGATGCTGCACCGCGACCGCACCGCGATGATCCGGCCCGGCCGGGAGGTCCTCACCGGACGTGTCGAGGTCGATGAGACCTTCCTCGGCGGTGAGCAGCCGGGCGTCCGTGGGCGCGGCGCGCTGGGCAAGACGCTGGTGGTGGTCGCGGTGGAACTCCGCGATCCGCGCGGTTACGGGCGGGCCAGGATGAGCGTTATCGAGAGCGCCGCGGCGGCGACGCTGCACAAGTTCCTGGTCAACACGGTGGAGCCCGGCTCCACCGTCGTCACCGACGGCTGGGCCGCCTACCCGAAGGCGTGCCGGGACTGGTTCGTCCATGAGCCGCACCCGGTCTCCGGGTCCGGGCACGACGCGCACGAGCTGCTGCCCGCGGTGCACCGTGTCGCGTCGCTGTGCAAGCGGTGGCTGCTGGGCACCCACCAAGGCGGGGTGCTCCCGGAGCACACGCAGTCCTACCTCGAAGAGTTCTGCTTCCGCTTCAACCGCCGCCACTCCCGCGCACGCGGGCTGCTGTTCTACCGGCTCCTGCAGTACGCGGCCGGCGCGCCGCCGTTGACCTACCAGCAGCTGGTGGCCAACCCCCGCCCGAAAGCGATCAAGCCGCCCGGTCTGACCGGGCCGCGATCCCGGCCGGCAGCCTCGCCCAGCCACCCGGAGACCGGCCCTGGCGGGCCGCCGCGAGCCTCGACTGAGACTGCGCAGTAATGGCAGTGAAATGGATAGCCCGCCTCCGGAAAAGGACTGGTGGAGGCGACCGTAACGATTCTGCGGTGCCGTGTTCGTAGCCGTCTCAGCGACGGGCTGGTTACTCAGCTACCGATGGCGGCTTGGCGTTCGTTACGGCTGGCTCTGCCGTCCAGGGCAGTCGCGAGTCCCACCGCGGCGAGGGCGCCGATGAGTGGACCGAGAAGATACACCCAGTAGGTGGACATCATCCCGCCCACCAGATCCGGGCCCAGGGAGCGGGCGGGGTTCATCGATGCGCCGCTGATCGGACTGGCGAACAACCCGTCCAGGGCAATCACCCCGCCCGAGGCCAGGGCCGCGTTGTGGCCCACGAGCTTGTGCCCGGCTGCCGTCCCGATGATCACGGTGATGAGGAGCAGGGTCAGCAACGCTTCGACGATCACGGCTCTGGTGTCACCGGCATTGGGCATAGTGGCACCCAGGTGCCCGATGGTGCCGAACATGGCCCGCAACACCGCCGCCGCGACGATCGCCCCGGCGATCTGCGCGGCCCAGTAACCGGGTACGCGGGTCCAGGGAAAGTCCCCGCGAAGGGTGAACGCCAGGGTGACAGCCGGGTTGAAGTGAGCACCCGACACATCACCGACGGTGTAGATCATCGCCATCACCAACAGGGCCGGGGCGACGACCTGGGCCGCTTTACCGTTGCCGCCCGCCCCGGTCGCCGCGAAGACCGCGCCCCCGGCTGCCACCAGGGTGAGCGCGAAAGTGCCGAAGAACTCCGCCAGCAGCCGTCGCCATTCCTGGGACAGGTCTTCCGGATCGGTGAAAAAGTTGTTGCGGGCGCGACCGCTCGCGGCCGTCCGGCTCGCTGGGGTCGAGGACGGGCGCACCGCGCTAGCCACCACCCAACCTCCATTATCGTCGTGGAACGGCCCCTTTTCCTCCACCCGCGTGGGCACATCATGCACCGGCCGGGGCTCCACCGCTACGACCTGCCGGCAGCCTCTGGTGGTTTTACCCTCCCAGATGTGCGGTGCACTGAAGAAACCGGTGACCGGCTCCACGGCCCGGCGCTAGTGTCGGCGTCACCGCTGCCGAGTTTCCGCAGCACCCTGCGGACCGCGCGCCCGACGCGCCCAGCACGGCGACGCTGCCCGCGATCACCCAAACCGACGGAGAACACCATGACCGATCAACCGACACCACCGGGCAGCACCCCCACTCCCACGCACCCCCCATCGGCCAAACAGGCAGCACCGGGCCCGAAAGTGGCACCGGTCAAGAAGGTTGCACCGAGCAAACACACCGCACCAGTCGCCAAAGACACAGCTCGGACTGGACAGCCGGGCGCGGAGACGAACAAAGACCGCGCCCTCCACTTCGATGTCGGCCCCCTGGAAATCGACATCCCCCGAACCCTGGGCTACTACGGCGGGATCAGTGCTGCGGTCGCGTTCGGTGTCCTCGAACCACCAATAGCGGTGTTCGTCGCCGTCCTCCCGATGATCAAGATGCTCGGCACCCGCGTCGCGCCGCCGCCGCTGCGGTTCCTCGCCCAAGTACTGCAAGGCGCCGGGAAACCGGTCGGCAGCGACGGTCAGGGCACCATCCGGTTGAACGACCCCGACCGGGCACGCCACGACATCGACCACATCACGTCGGGCAACGCACCATCCAAAAACCCCCGCTGAGCCACACCCAGGCGCAGGCGCATGACTGTTGTATGGCGGGTGCTGGGGGGCCGTGCTGGTACTCATCGTCGCCCAAGACGTGTTCGTCACCGTCTTGTTCCCGGCCAGCGGCCGCGGCATCACCCGCACCTCGCCTAACGACCTCGCCCCTATGCGCGCACCGCACGAGCGCCCCACCGCACGACCGCCCCACCACGCGACAATCCACCACAAGGAGCACATCATGACCGACTTACCCGCCGGCACCAGCAAGCGCCGCCCCGCCGCAGCCCCCGCGTCTGACCCCGAAGACCACGTGAGCCAGCCCAGCTCCAGCCCGGACGGCCTGATCCGCACCGCCACCGCGCCGTTCGCCGCCGCCGCGGCAGTCGTGCCAGCCGGACCGGTGCCGGTCGCGCTCGGCGCCGGCGCACTGGCCGTGGCCGGCGTCATCGAATGGCCCATCGCCGCAGCCATCGGCCTCGGATACCTCGCCCTGCGCCGCTGGCGGTGACCACACCAGGCGCAGAACCCGGCAATGCTGTTTGGACTGATAACGCTCCGTCCGCGATCTCGGCATCTGCAGGACCATCTGCAGGACAATGACCGGAGAGGGACACGGGTCCCACCATTATCAGGAGGTCGGCATGGCGAGCGTGGGGCGGCGCCGGCACCCGGTTTTCCTTCGGCCGCTTTTTGACGATGAGCCGGTGTGGGCGCGGGATTTCGAGGACCTCTCCTATGAGTGGCGGCGGTTGTTCAGCGAGCTTTTGGGCACGTTCTTTTTACTGTTGGTGGGCGCCGGTGGGGGGGTGGTGGCTGAGCTGACGCACGGCGGGATCGGTCGGGGCGCGGCGGTCACCGCGCCGGGGCTGATGGTTGCGGCGATCATCTTGTTCATGGGCGCGGTCTCCGGCGCGCATTCAAACCCGGCGGTGAGCCTGGCGTTCGCGCTGCGCGGCGACTTCCAGTGGCGCCGGGTGCCCGGTTAGGTGCTCGCCCAACTGCTCGGGGCTTCGGGTGCCGCGGCGGTGCTGCGAGGGTTGTTCGGCACGGCCGGGCATCTTGGCGCCACCCTGCCGGAGCCCGGGTTTACCAGTGGTCAGGCGTTCGGCATGGAGGTGCTGTTGACCTTCGGATTGGTCAGCGTCATCCTCGGTGTTCCCTCCGCCGCGCAAAACGTGGGTCAGTTCGCCGCGATCGGTGTCGGCTCCTACATCGTCCTAGCCGGGTTATGGTCGAGCCCGGTCAGCGGCGCCTCAATGAACCCGGCTCGCTCGGCGGGGCCGGCTCTGGTGGCCGGTGACCTGCACCAGTTTTGGATTTACCTGATCGCGTCGCCAGTCGGCGCGATTGCAGCGGTCGGCGCCGCCTGGATTCTGCGTGGCGCCGGCGGGGACCGCACCGCTCGGCCGCTGCTGAAGGCAGACTGGACTGGAGGGTTGACGGGACTGTCGCTGCTCGCCACGCTCATTTCCGGGCGCGTGTCCTGCCGCAAGCGCGCGGACGTGTTAGGCCGTGGTGGGGGTGTCCTGCTGCTGTTGGTCCAGGAATGGTGCGACGACGCGGAGGAGTCCGGGGGCGGCGCTGTAGTTGACGGCGTGGGGGGCGTCGGGGATGCGGATCAGGGTTCCGTGGGGCAGGAGGTCGGTGACCTGCTGCGCCCAGTGTTGGGACACGATGGAGTCACGGCCGCCGCGCACGACCAGGGTGGGGACTTTCAGGTGCGTGAGCTGTGTCTGCACGGGGGAGTGCAGCGCCTCGGTGAGGGTTGCCCAGATGCGGCGCGGCCCGGCACGCCAGTAGTCGGCGACGGCCATGGGGGCTTCGGAGGGTCGTTCTCTGGGGGCGTCGAGGAGTAATTGTAAACCATCCCGCCATGGCGAGGACGCTTGCGGGTCGGAGGTCGGGCCGACTAGTGGTGTGTCTCCAAAATAATCGGTGGCTTCCGCGGTGGACTGGGCGGGTGATGACGTCTGCTGCGGCTTTGGTGGTTTCGGGGGGTCAGCGTGCGGCTTTGGAGGTGATTGCCCGCTCGCAGACTGCGCCGCATCGTGAGGTGCAGCGGGCGCAGGTGCTGTTGTTCGCAGTCGAGGGGTTGGCGAACGCGCGGATCGCCACTCGGGTGGGGGTTAGCCCGGCCACGGTGCGGGCCTGGCGGGCACGGTTCGCCCAGGAGGGTCTCGCGAAGTTGGGTACGGTCCGGCCCGGTCGTGGCCGCAAGTCCACGATCCCTCAGGCCAAGATCGACGAGATCGTTGAACTGACAAGGCATTCCAAGCCGGCGGGGCAGACCCACTGGTCGTGCCGGACGATGGCGCAACGGGTAGGGGTGTCCCCGGCGACGGTGCAGCGGGTATGGGCGGCCCGTGGGCTGAAGCCACACCTGGTGCATGCGTTCAAGCTGTCCAACGACCCGAGGT
>JAABUK010003962.1_pt1 | contig 24593 bp, 16 predicted proteins | sample 5559141 | NCBI WGS metagenome assembly JAABUK01 (sample SAMN10711869, study PRJNA513367) | rock metagenome | isolation source: Antarctica rocks | place: Antarctica: Victoria Land, Pudding Butte nord | collected 2016-01-03 | reverse complement strand
GAGGCGGATCGTGCTGCGCTAGTTGCCGCCTTACGGTAATAGCAACACCTTCAAAACACCTTTGCTTGCCGCCCGTTTGAAAGCTTGAGGGGCATCGGCAAGCGCGAAGCGGCTATCAATCATCCGTGACACGTCCACCTTGCCTGTCCGCAGCAGTTCCAGCGCCGGCTCAAACCTTCCGCACCGCGATCCCACCAGCGTAATCTCATTCACGATCACAGACGCAAAATCGAGCGCAACTTCGCCATGCACAGTCGATTTCATCACCACGGTGCCCCGAGGCTTGGTCATCGCGACAGCCTGGCGCAACCCGGAAGCAGATCCCGTTGCATCAATCACGGTCCGGTACTCAGAGCAGGGTAAATTACTATTAGCCGGTGCGGTCTGAACACCGGCCCGGGCAGAGATCGCAAGCTTTGCGGCGTGACGCCCGAACTGATGCACGCGCGCCCCGTGCGCCTGGAGCACCTGCGCAATCAGCAAGCCCAGTTTGCCATCGCCCAAAACCGCTACGGGCTCACCCTGGGGAATGTTCACCTGATCCAAGATCTCGCAAGCCGCTGCGACCGGTTCGGTAAAGACAGCGTGCTCTGTCGAGAGTTCATCGGGTACCCGCCGCAAATTCTCGAAAGGCAACATCAACGTTTCCGCGAATGCTCCGGGATGCCGGATGATCCCCAGCACCGTCCGTTCCGCGCAGTGCCGGCCCATGCTTTGCGAGCAATTCTCACAATGCCCGCATCCGAGGTTGATCTCGCCCACCACGCGGTGCCCAATCCACGCGCCCGGCCCTTCCATCACTTCGCCGCAAAACTCGTGCCCGGGAACACCTGTAAACCCGTAGTAGCCGCGCTGCAATTCAAGATCGGTGTTGCAGATGCCAGCAGTCAGCATCCTGATCCTTGCAAAGCCCGAAGGCAATGCTGGCTTCGGCAAATCGCGAACTGAAACGTGACCCGCCTCAAGGTAGACCGCCCGCATCAGGCCTTCTCCAGAATTTGCCGCGCGGCCCGCTGGCCTGTGGCGATGGCCCCGTGCACGGTACCGCTGTGCCCTTCCGTCTCGGTATGTTCACCGGCGAAAAACAGCGTATTCTGCACCGGCTTAGCCAGAGTGGCGTGAGCATCGGTCGCTCCTGCAGGCGTGTAGCTGTAAGCCCCACGCGCATATGGGTCGGCGTACCAATCGTGGAAACAGGTGGTAACTACCTGCCTCTCCACAGTAGATTCCGCGAAACCCAAAGCGGCTGCCAGAGATTTCATTGCGTCAAGGATATTCAACCCTGGCCGGAACTTAGGCCCGGCGGCCCAACCCACCAGCATCGGTGAATATAGAGGCAGCGTGGACCACCAGGTAGGCACCGCGCTTTCAGGCGAGTGCAGAAAACTAAAATCGGCCTTTTCTTCCCAGAATCGCTCGCGAAAACAGAATGTCACCCTCATGGCCTGCCCCATTTCAAGCCGTGCCGCCGCCTGCATAATCTGTGTGGGTTCCGGCGAAATTTCAATCGCGCGCTGTTGCAAAAGTGGCAGCGGCACTGTGATAATCGCGCGCTCCGCCAAGTAAGTCTGGCCATCAGCCGTAACCTGCACGTGCCCTTCGCGCCATTTCAGTTCCTGAACCGGTGTGTTCAGTTTTAGATCCGCATCCGCGGGAAGCAGCACCTCCGCGGCGCGGTCATAGCCTTCCAGCAGCCTGAAGGACCGGTCTCCCTGAATTTGCTTCGCGGCGCCTTCGTCCCGCAGAAGGGATTGCACGCTGATCTTCTCTGAAAAAGCGGCGTTAAAGCCTTCTACATAAGCCTTTGGCCAAGGCGCGTCAATTCCCGATTGTTGCAGGAATTCGGCAAAGCTGCGGTCAGGGTCCGCGTAATTTCGCATGGTAGTAAAAACATCGTCAGCGGGGCCGTCCGCTTTGTGCAGAAAGCCGCTTTCGCGGTACCAATGTTCCCCAAGCACCTCATAAGCGGTCAGATTCGCAAACGGTAACAGGTTGAAAGTCTGCGGCGGCCGGCCATGGATGAATTCCGCCCCCAGTTCAACGGGCAAAGGCACGCGTTGGTCCCTTACGGTCAGAATGCGTCCGCCGATCCGGTCACGCGCCTCTAAAATCGTCACCTTGCACCCGGCAGCGCACAAATCCCGGGCCGCCGAAAGCCCTGAAGCGCCAGCACCGATCACCAAAATATCTTGACCCATGTTTTCCATCATCACAATCCGGCCACCCAATTGCACCGGAAAAGGGTCGAGGTTCCACTTATGAATCGCATTGCTCTTATGTTTGTTTTTGCCGTATCTGGAGTTGCGCAATCGGTTTCCGGAACGGCCGGACAGACCGCGCCGGGAAATAAAACCGATGATCAGGTTGACCGTACCGCAGCCCCGAAAAACCGCAAAGGCGCTTCAAAACGTCGTGTGCATTCTGACGCAGTGACAGTGCCCCCAGTCGCCGCGCAACCCACCACGCCAACCGAGCCCACTATGCCCGCTGACCCTAAGACGCCTACTTCGCCCACAGCCCCTCGGACTCCCGTCAAGCCAACGGACCCCACCCGGCCGGAAGATCCTACCAAGCCAACGGTGCCCCCGCCCGTAATCTAAAGCTGGGCAATCTGAGACAATCACGTGAGTGGCGAAAACTAACGGTGGTGTCCGGGTAATCCGAGTTTCCGCTCGTGATCGAATCGCGCGGTTTTTTACTCGGAAACCCGGCCTAATCCTGCTGTCTACGCTCGCCATATTGGCCGTTGTGTCAATTTCCGTATTTACATTTTTTTATCTTCAATATTCCAAGCTCATTGATAAGAAACTTCAGGGAGGGCCTTTCACTAGCACGTCTCGGATCTTCGCCACGCCTCAGACCATTGGGGTCGGCGATCTCCTCACTGCCAGTGAAGTAATCGCCAAACTACGCCGTAGCGGCTATAGCGAGTCTCGCTCTAATCGAGTTGGCTGGTTTAACGTAAAGGCCGATTCAGTTGAGATCTTTCCTGGCCCCGAGTCTTATTTTGAGCAGGAAGCAGGCGTGGTCAATTTTGCTGGAAGCAAACTTTCGCGTATCGTTTCCCTTCGCGATAACACTCCGCGCACGCAGTATCAACTGGAGCCGCAGCTCATCACGAATCTTTACGATCGCAACCGCGAAAAGCGGCGGCTGGTGAAATACGATGAAATCCCAGAAGTTTTAGTTCACGCTGTTATCTCGGTGGAAGACAAGCGCTTTTTCCAGCATGTCGGTTTCGATCCTCTTGGGATTATTCGTGCAGCCTACGTGGATTTGAAAGACCGCCGCAATGCACAAGGCGCTTCCACACTTAGCCAGCAGTTAGCGCGCGGCATGTTTCTGCGCCCTGAAAAAAGCTATCAGCGCAAGCTGGAAGAACTCATCATTACGCTGGAGCTAGAGCAGAAGCTCAGCAAGAAAGAAATCTTCGAGTTCTACTGCAATCAAATAGACCTGGGCCATAAAGGCAGCTTCACCATACGCGGATTTGGGGAAGCCTCGGAGGCGTATTTTGGTAAAACCCTCCGCAATGTATCCACCTCGGAAGCAGCCATTCTCGCGGGCATGGTGCAGCGCCCCAGTTACTTCAATCCCTACCGCCATCCGGAACGCATCGTCGAGCGCCGAAACATTGTTCTAGGCCTGATGCGCCTAAACGGTTATGTCGATGACCGGCAGTATGCCGTTGCAATTGATACCCCTCTTAAGCTTGCCACCGGGGCTGGCGGTGAAAATTCAGACGCTCCGTATTTTGTTGACCTGCTGCATGACGAACTGCTCACCAAGTTTGGCGATTACGATTTCCAGACTCAGGCGTACCGTGTGTATTCGTCGCTCGATATGGAGTTGCAACGCGCGGCTACCGACGCAGTTCGCGCCGGCATGGCAAGCGTGGATGAGCAACTGCGTAAACAGAAGCGCTTTAAGGGAATGGCTGTTCCCGAACCTCAGGTGGCCCTCATCGCGATGGATCCACACACGGGGCAGATTAAGGCCATTGTGGGCGGCCGTAGTTATTCCGCCAGCCAATTAAACCACATCACGTCGAAACGGCAGCCTGGGTCTATCTTCAAACCGTGGGTCTACGCGGCGGCCATGAATACCGCCATTAATGGCGGCCAGCGCACCTTGACGCCAGCTACCACCGTGGTGGATGAACCCACCACATTCTGGTTCGATGGCAAGGCATATGAGCCCGGCAACTTCATGCATGAATTTCACGGCGTGACCACGCTGCGTCGCGCACTTGCGAAATCAATGAACATCGCCACCATCAAAGTTGCGGAAATGGTGGGTTATGGCTCCGTGGTCAGCCTTGCCAAGAAAGCCGGTATCAACGATGACCTCAAGGCCACGCCGTCCATGGCGCTCGGTTCCTATGAATCGACACCTATCGAAATGGCCGGTTCCTACACGGTTTTTGCTAACAAGGGTGTCTACGTGAGGCCTACATTTGTGGCTGAAATCAAGGGCAGCAACGGTCAAAGCATGTATGAAGGACAGCCCGATACTAAGCAGGTTCTTGATCCCCGGGTGAATTATCTGATGGTCAGCATGCTGGAAGAAGTGATGCGCAGCGGCACAGCGGCTGGGGTACGGGGCCGGGGGTTCACGGTGCCTGCAGGCGGTAAAACAGGAACCTCGCGCGATGGCTGGTTTGCTGGGTTCACCTCAGAGCTTCTCTGCGTTGTTTGGGTGGGCTTTGACGACAACCGCGAATTGAATCTGGAAGGCGCTCATTCCGCACTGCCTATCTGGTCCGATTTTATGAAGCGCGCTCTTCTTTCGCGCAGTTATCGAAATGCAAAACCATTCCCTTCGCCAGAGGGAGTTGTGTCCATCAAGATCGATCCCGAATCCGGTATGCCCGCAACAGCATTCTGCCCGCAGACCCGCTCAGAGGTTTTCATCTCCGGCAGCGAGCCGGTCGGGAGCTGCCCGCTTCACGGCGGGTCCAATCCCTTGGACAACACGAATGTCTCAGGTTGGGATGTTCCGGTCACAAAAACGGTTCCCCCTCCACCACAAGATGAGCCGATAGCTAGCCTTCGCCGGCGGGGTGATCGCTCTGCTGATGAATACCAAACGGCTGCTGCCAATTCCGTCAACGGCCCTCCGAAAAAGCGGAACGTGTTCCGCCGCATTTTCGGCAAGTAGCTTTGTGATGTAATAGGTTCCAAATAGGAGCCGAAAATGGTTTCATTCGCAATCGCTGTAGGTTTAGCTGCATTCTCTCCCGCATTAGATAACCAGAACCTGTTCGATACCTCCGCGGCACCGCGCACCACGCCACAACCCGTTCGTCAACTTAGCCCGGAACAGCGTGGCGATATCCTGATGGCCACAAAGCACTATCGCGAAGCCGTAGACACGTACCATGAAGGGCCCGCCTCATCCGCCGTGCTGCATAACAAAATCGGAATCGCTTATCACCAGCTACTTAACATGTCGTCCGCGAAGAAAGAGTACGAAACAGCCATCAAGCTGGATCGAGATTACTCTGAGGCGGTCAACAATCTGGGAACTGTCTATTACTCACAGAAAAGTTACCGCCATTGCATCCGTCTTTACAAGCAGGCTCTGAAAATCGCGCCGTCTTCGGCCTCTATCTACAGCAATCTGGGTACGGCCTATTTTTCCCGCAAAGATTACAAGAACGCCACAATTAACTACCAGCGCGCACTTGAGCTTGATCCAGAGGTGTTTGAGCGTCATAGCCACTTTGGATCTCTCTTGCAGGAACGTACAGTCACCGAACGTGCAAAATTTCATTACTACATGGCAAAATCGTACGCACAGGCCGGCCAGAAGGATCGCGCGCTGCTCTATATCCGCAAGGCTCTGGAAGAGGGATTCACTGAACGCAAAAAGTTTATGGAAGATTCCGAATTCGCTTCTCTCCGCGAGCTTCCGGAGTTTAAGCTGCTCATCGCCTCGGAACCGCGTGTACTATAAACGGCCCTTCTTAGCGGTTGTCTTATTTAGTAGTCTCTGGTTCCCATCTTGCCAGCGCAGCAAGCTTGTTGTGGAAGTTCCTACCGTAACTGCGGTACTTCGTTTCGAAAATCTTTCTAGCAGCGCCACGGAAGACTGGCAAGGGCGCGCCCTTAGCGAGTTGCTTCAACGCCGGTTCGGCTCTAACCGCGTACCGCACTCCTTCTCACCCTCGCCAGGCATCTCCGCGGAACGCTTGGCAGCCATCGGCGCGGGAGCCACCCGAATCATCACCGGATACTTCACGTCCAGCGGCGCTTCGCTTACCGTGACCGCGTTCGCGGAAGATATCGGCACCCAAAAATTAGCGGGGCCAATTCGCGCAACAGGTTCACTGTCCGCCATCGCCGCATCTCTGGCGAAACAGTTGAATGGTCTTCGGCCAGTTACCCTGAACCCAGATTCCCCAGCCATTCCAGAATATTCAAAGGCCCTCGACACCACCGGCCAGAAAGCCCTACAGCATTACGACCTTGCCGTACAGGCCGATCCCGAGTTCGGCCCGGCGTACTTAGGCGCACTCCAAGCCGCCGCCGCCACCGATGCGGCCCGCGTGCAGCCCCTGCTCACACTGGCATCGGCACACAGCTCTAAGTTTTCGCCGGAAGATCGCGCTTATCTGCAATTGGAATCCGCCACGCTCGCCCGCGATGCGCAGGGACGTGTACAAGCCCTGGCTGCGCTCGCCGCTACTAACCCGCAAAATATCGACGCGGTCAAGACCCTTGCCGACGCCGAAATGTCCAGCCACAAGGCAGCCGACGCCGCCCGGCATTATCGTCAACTGACAGTGTCAACGCCCACCGACCCAAACCTGCAAAATCTGCTGGCTTACTCCGCGGTGTTCGCCGGCGATGAACCTGTCGCGCGCACAGCCGCTCTTGACTATCGGCACCTGCGTCCACAGGACCCTAACGCCTTCGATACTCAGGGCGACATTGAATTCGCCTTCGGTCACTTTGCAGAAGCCGAGAAATTCTATCTAGCCTCCCCGGATCAAGGTTTTCAGGATTTTTCGCCCTCATGGAAAGCGGGTCAGGCGCGCTTATTGGCGGGCGATATTGCCGGAGCCAACACCGTGTTCGAGAAGCATCGCGCGCTGCTGGCATCTGCCAGCGCCCCCGCCGCCGTGTATCGCGCCGCGCTTTGGAAATACCTGACGGGGCACGCTCAGCAGGCAACAACTGCGATGGCAGAGTTCGGTGCCGCTCAGACCGGTCAACCGCAATGGCGGAGTGCCGCCCTAACGCAAGCCGCAATCTGGGCACTTGTTGCCGGTGATACCGCGCACGCGGCACAGTGGTCCGATCTTGCGCTCCATCCCCCGCAGCAATCCACGTTTGCGCAAGCAGCCCTCGCCCGCTTTCTGGCTCAACCCTCCGCGGATGCAGCCACCTGGCAACGCCGCGCGGAATCCAGTTTCCACGGGCCTGATTCGGCAGCCCTCAGCCGACTCGCTCGCGCCTACGCTCTCATCATGATTAAGGATTTTCGCGCGGCAGCCCCGGTCTGGAAAAACATCTACGATTCCACCAATGTGAACGATATGAGCACGGCCTATTTATACGGCTGGACGTTACTCGAAACCGGGCATCCTACTGAAGCGGCGCCGCTGTTGAAGCTCTATCCCATTCCTCCTCCCGCCATTGTTCCCAACTTCGATGCGCTGTACATAACCCGGCTCGCCGAGTGGCGCAAAAGCAGTTTGCGACAATAAGACTTCATGACTGTTGATATTGACGGCGTTACGCTGCACTTGGCGCATCCCGATACTCTGTCCGTCCGTTGGGTGGGTCAGGAAGAGTTGATGCGCCAGCTACTAGCGGCGTGGTTGGTGGTAAGTGAGCAGGATTTTCCTATGAGCCCGCGGCTGCTTGGTAAGCCCGGCGTAGGGAAGACCACTCTTGCATACGCCGCGGCCAAACGCATGGGGCGCGATGTATTTATCATGCAGGCCACGCTCGATACGCGGCCCGAAGATCTGCTGGTCACACCCGTGATCGAAGGGGAAGGCAGGCTGCGCTATGTAGCCAGCCCGCTGGTCACTGCCATGCTGCTCGGTGGCATTGTCATCCTCGATGAAGGTAATCGCATGAGCGAGAAGAGCTGGGCTTCACTTGCGCCGCTGCTTGATAACCGCCGCTATGTGGAATCCGTCGTCGCGGGTATCAAAATCAAAGCGCACGCAAACTTCCGCCTGGTCACCACCATGAACGATGACGCATCCACGTTCGAGTTGCCGGAATATATACATTCGCGCCTGCAGCCTCAGATTCTGATCGATTTTCCAGAACGCGATGAAGAGCTCATGATCCTTCGGGAAAACCTTCCGTTCGCAGAAGAGCGCGTGCTGAAGTACGTTACGGATTTTCTGCAGCAGGCCCATGCCGCGGATGAGCGTTATAGCGTGCGCGACGGCATCAACATTGGCCGCTTCGCCATCAAACTGCGCAGCCTGGCTACGGAACCCGCTCACGAACGCGACGCTCTTGAGACCGCGATTCTTGAGATTCTGGGTGAAGAAGCGCTTCGTTATGCCCGAGCCGGAACAGCCCTCGTCTCCTGATTTTCCAGATTTTGCCAGCCTGCGCCGGGGCCGCTTTCTTTACTTCCCCGTAGTTCCAGGCCGGCTGGAATTTGCGGTGGAGGTGCGCCGCGCCATCCTTCGCGAACAGCCCCAGGTTGTCGCGCTGGAACTGCCCGTCACATTGCGCACAGCCTGGATCAAAGCCGCGCGCCGTTTGCCGGAAATTTCGGTGATCCTCTACCCCGATGGCGAAGATCCCGATGAGGCTGTATATGTCCCCGTTGAGCCTGCTGATCCTTTCACGGAAGCCATCCGTACTGCGATCGAAGTGGGTGCCGAGATTGTCTTCACCGATCCCGATAGCGGCAGCCGCCCTCATCTAACCGATGCCTATCCGGACACATACGCGCTGCGCAGTATTCCGCTGGCTCAATATGTAGAAAGCTATCGTGTGTATCCACAGGAGCGCACGCCAGAAACCGAGCGCCACGCCGATGGAATCGCATGGAAGCTGCAGGGACTGGACCCTTCAGCGCGCGTTCTGGTTGTGCTTTCGCTGAACTTGATGGACCCGGTACTTGACGCAATGGAGCGACCGCAAGCCCAACCCATGACGCGCGAGCGCCGCGAAGGAATTGAGCTGCTGAATCCACATCCGGGCTGTCTGGTAGAAATTTTGCAGGAATACCCCGCTCTTTCTTTTCGCTATGAGCAGTTCCGCAAATCGGGCACTGATGCGCTCAATGCGCTCGACCGCCGTTTGGAGCAGATGGCGCTTTTCCGTCTAGCGGAAAAGTCTTACGAGGCAAATACTGGGGAGCGCGTGGCCCACTGGCAGCGCCGCATGCTGAACCGTTATGCGCGCAATCTGGCCCATGTAAGTCATGAGCTCTGCGCCTCGCCGTTCGATTTAACAGTCTCGGCGCGCTCCGTCGTGGATGATAACTATGCGTGGGATCTTTGGGAAACTGCGGGCCGGTACCCGGCTCAGAAAGAGTCTTCCGATTTACCTACCGCGCAACTCTCCGCCGAAGAGGTTTGGCTCGATACCAAGCGCATTCATTTGCGTCGCCGGCTTCCCAGCGCCAAGCGCCGGCTTCGCCCTATTGGATTGAAGCCCCGCAAGAAAGAGCAGATTCCCGGCGAGTGGGCCAGTGAATTGAACGGCGATAGCATCTGCTCTTACCCGCCGGAAGATCTGGTCATTGAAGGCTACGGCAGATATCTAAAGAAAAAGGGTAAGAGTATTCTTTCCGAAGAACGCTCCCACACGGAAGAATTTTCCACTTCCCTGCTGGATGGAATCGATCTGCGCGAGACTATCCGCAATTGGCATAACGGCAAGATCTACGTGAAGCAGAATGGGAAGATCACGGGCGACGTAGGTTCCGTAGTCGTCATTTTCGATGAAGATACGGCGGGCCGCTATACGTACATGACTACTTGGCTGGGCGAGCATCAGAATGAGAGCGATATGGCGTTCTATTCCACGTTCCCGTTTGACAATCTGGTAGGGCCAGGTATCGGACGGGGCGAATACGGCGGGTTCCTGATGAGTCTGCCCGCGCGCCGCATGTATGACGTATGGCATGATCCGGATTACGACATGGCGGAGAGTAAGTCCGAACGGCTGCTACTCGCCGCGCTCGATTATTCAGTAGAGAAGCACGTGGTTTACGTAGCCGCCAAACCGCCCCGGACTGCCTTTCGAACCATTGCCGCACGCTTCGATCGCACGATTATCTACATTCCCATCGGCCAGCTTTCACCCGTCACGCTGAAGAAGATCCGCGTGGTGCATGTGCTGGACGGCTACAACAAACGCGAGATCGCAAAACAATACCTCTGGTAGGAACTTAGAGACATTCATAAATGGAAAAGGCCCGCCCCCCCTTTCGGGGAAAGCGGGCCTTTTCTTTTGGTGCTTGAGCTGACCTTACTTCGGGCAGCCCATCTTGTTGATGCTGTACGTAGTGGCGTCCTTGTAGTTCGTAACGGAGGCCGGGAGCTGCGCATTGGTCGGGACGAAGTAAACTTCGACACGGCGGTATTGAGCAGTCTTGTCGGTTGCGTTTACCATCGAACCGCCGCGTTCCGCGGTCTTTGGCGAAGTGGAAGTACCGCAGAAGAAGGGCTGGAAGTCCACGCCATTCTGCTTGGTGCCTTCGGCATCGATCAGGATTTGAGTCGGAGCGAAGTTAAGACAGATGCCCTTGCCGCCGCTGATAACAGCCGCTGCATTCAGAGCACGCATCTGGTCAAGGCCCTTGGTCCGTTCGCGATCGGTGTTATGGCCGACAAACACCACCTTACCGGTCGGGTCCTTATCGAGGTAAGTCTTAAGCTGTTCTAGCAACAGACGCTTACCGCAATTGTTCACGCGGGAAGAGTTCGGAGCGAAGATCAGGTCAGGCAGGCGGCTGGCCTTGGCACTGGCGGGCTTGCGAACCGTGATGCTGGTGGTTGCCGTTCCGCTGCCCTTATCGTCAGACGCTGTGCAGGAGATAGTCACAGACTTGGTCTGCTCATCGCTGTTGGCCGCATCGAAGGCGACATTGGTTGAATCGAAGGTGACGCCATTCAGTGTGCCTTCAGACGCGGTGCAGACAGCCGCTTTAATTGCGCCGCCGCACTGGCCGGTAAAGTTTGAAGAAATCTGGCTGCTCTGGCCGACAGTAAGCGACGAGGGGTTCGCAGTCACGCTGCCGTTCGGGGCAACGTACGGCTTGACTGTCACGGTGCTGGTGGCCGTCACGTCGTTATAACCGGGGTTGCGAGCGGTCACTGAAACAGTGGTGGTCTCCGTCGGCGTGAACTGATACGTGGTAGTGCCGCTAACGGGCTGGCCATTAACCGTCCACGCGAGTGTTGCACCGGGGATGCTTGAAGTGGAACTGATGGTGACGCTTTCACCCGCGCAAACTTCAACCGGGCTGGCGCTGAGTGAGAAATTGAAGTCGCGGATTACGACCTTCTCTACTTCCTTAACCTTCTCCACAACGACTGGCGGAGGACCATAACCGAAACGGTAACCAACACCGACAGTAATTTGCGCACCATTCTGTGTGCCACCCGGCTGAATATAAACCGAGCCTAGACCGGTGGAAAGACCCGGCAGATTGAAGTGCGGGTTGCGAGTAAAGATGCCGCGGCCATCCGCGCGTAATGTCACGCGCTTGCTCGCGTTGTATTTAAAGCCCAAGCCGTAAACTAGAGCCGGGCCATCCGAGTTATCTAACTGGTTCAAGTGAAAATAGCTGAAAGGCAGGGCCGTGGATTGCGCCTGAGACCTCGCGTTCTTAGTCACCCAGAAATACTGATACGCCGCGCCTACGGTCAAGAACGGGCGGAACTTGCTCTGCGGTCCAGTCAAGTACAGCATCGGTCCCAGGAATACCTGGCCATTGCGACCGCCCAGACCCGCCGACTGGATACCAACCGGGCTACCCGCGGAAACGCCTAACTGCAGGTTATTTTCAGCCCACGCCGTCCAGGCTACTTCCATACCAAAATGCTTAGCTAAATCCGCATCAAAGCGCACTCCGAACGCTGGGCCTTCTTCCAGATAATTCGGATTGTTTGTGCGTTCCTGGTTCAGTCTCCAGAACTGAATCCCTCCAAATACACCAACCTCAAAGCGCGGCGCGTTGATGAAATCTTCAGAGTTAGACATCATCATGCTCCCGGACTTGGTAGATCCGCTCTGCGCCAACGCGCCGCTGGATAAACTTAGCAAGATCGCTGAGGCCAGCAGCGGAGTAGTTAAGCCTAATCGTCGTGTTTTCGTCATTTGTTTTCCTGTCGGGCTAATCTTGAAATCTCCATTCCTATGGCGTCATGTGCTTTGCACCCGCTGAAAATATGTCTAGCGGAAGGGTAAAAATCCCTTGATGCTTGGTCAATGCATAGACCCGGCTGGGCTGGGTGGGGAGCACGTTGAGTTCCACAATGGAATGTATCGCACTTTGCGCCCCGGAAATCCGCTTCCACCGGTGGCCCTGATCGGCACTTTCGAAAATGTCTCCATAATAAGAAGCAAGCACGCAATTCGGTGCCCCGGGCACCCGAATCAGCGCACTTACAGTGATTTTGTCAAGGCCGCCATAAGCCGGTTCCCAGGAGTTTCCCAAGTCATCGGACTGCTTTAATCCAGTCGAAGTCGCCGCTAAAATCCTGCCATTTTCAAATTGGACTAAACCGTACACTTGCGGTTTTCCTGGCAAAGCTGTCATTGCTATCCATGAATTACTTCCATCTTTGGAAACAGCAATTCCATTTGTTGTAACAACGGCTATGGTGTTCTCAAATAAAGAGATAACCAATAAAATTCGAGTTGCATTCCCGAACCAGTCTACCCGCTTCCAGGTTTTACCTTGGTCTTCACTTCGAAACATACCAGTCTCGGTACCAAGCAGGATGCCATCAGGATTGCCGGGTAGTGGAAGTACCGATGTAAGTCTTCGGGCACCGGCGGGAGCCGCCGATCGAAACCACGTCTTCCCGTAATCGGTGGACCGCAAAAACGCGTTGTAACCAGCGGCATAAAAATGGCCCGGCTGTTCCGGTACGGACGCAATCTTCAAAACCTGTTCGCCTTGCAGTGCCGCGGGAGTGCCAATGCGTTCCCAGTTCACGGCCACATCCGGGTCTAAACGAAACACGCCCCCCGTTTGGGATTCGAAAATGGACGTTGTATAGAGACTCTTGCCGTCAGACCCCAGCGCGGAAAAGGGCCTGTTGCAAAGACCGGAGTTCACCTCAGTGAGCGAATCGCCCCGGTCTTCACTACGCAGAACGCCGTGCTGATCGGTTGCCACCCAAATGTGGCCCGGGTGGTTTTTATCGAAAGCTATGAACCGGCTAGCATCGTCTGAAAGCTTCCGCCATGTCACGCCGCTGTCACTTGAGCGAATGAGCCCTCCGGTGGTCCCGGCAAACACAATGGAAGGATCGTTCGGGTCCTGCGCCACTACATAAGTCCGGTAAGACGCTCCTTTAGCGCCCTCCATTTTGGACCACATACCGGCCGCGTTGTTGCTCTTATAAATTCCACTGCAGGCTGTGGCAAATACATGCTCGGGATTCTTCCAATCCACCTGCATGGAAAACACGTCGGAATCATCCAGCATGCCCGAATGAACGGAGTGCCATGTCGCGCCGCTATCGCTTGATTTCCAGGGCAGGTGTGGAGTGCCGGCGTAAATAATATTCTTTTCTTTCGGGTGAAATGCCAGCGAAACAACGGGCTGTAATTCCCGGTTATCCACCGGTGAAATGCGTCGCCACGTTTTTCCGGCATCTTCGGTGAGGTGGATTCCATCGCGAGCCCCGGCGGCAATCACGCCGGAATCCGCCTGCCAGACCGCCAGCGACCAAATTTCCTGCCCACGCAGACCCTCAACGCTTTCCCACGTTTTGCCCTGATCCGCACTGCGATACAACCCATTCAACTCCGGCGCATCGCTGGCAATGCCTGCGAGGTAATTTCCGGCGGAATCGATTACAAGTGCGTGCAGTACAGACCGCAAAGAGGGAGCGAATGCCAAAGGTGACCAATGGTCGCCACGGTCAATCGACCGAAACAACAGAGCATTGCTGGTGCCAGCCAACAGGACCCCTGCATGCAACGGGTCAACCTGGACCGTGTTTGTCGCCCCGCCAAACGGCCCAATCGCCTGCCACTCGGAAATAGCTGGCAGCGCTAGACAGAGTAGACAGATGATGACACGCAGCACTAATAGTCAGTGTGTCAGAACACACCGGCAGTATCCAGTATATCCGCGCGATCTTTCCTTTTATTAGTTGGCTTTAATGCGCGTGAAATATTGGCTGACACATCCACGCAAAGGGGGCGCTGCTTCAAATAATGCTGCGCGAACTCGAGGAACGAGCATCTTCTGACGGTCTTTGAGCGATTGCTTTTGAATCTTTAGCATCTCCGTCGTTGGTTGACGCACAGCGGCCTGACAGTTAACAGCGCGCACTCAGATTTTTATACAGACGGCTTTCTTCTGCGTATAAAGATCCAGAACGTCATGGCCCATTTCCCTGCCCCATCCCGATTGCTTATACCCGCCAAACGGCAGCGCCGCATCGAAGATATTGAAGCAGTTGATCCACACGGTACCGGCTTGTATGGCATTTGCCAGCCGGTGGGCTTTGCCAAGATCGTTCGTCCAGATTCCGGCGGCCAAACCGTACATGCTCTCATTCGCGCGCGGCACAAGCTCTTCCATCTCAGTAAACGGAATGGCCGTCACCACCGGGCCAAATATCTCTTCCTGCACCACCCGGCTCTCATGCGGCATCCCGACCAATACGGTGGGCTGCACAAAGTAGCCCTTGTCGCCGTGCTTGGCTCCGCCGGTGATTGCTTGCGCGCCTTCTGAGCGGCCTGCATCAAAGTAGCTGCATACGCGGTCCATCTGCTCCTGCGAGACAAGCGGGCCCATGTCGCTATCTGGATGGATGCCCGGCAAAACGCGGATCTTCCGCGCGCGGTCGGCAACTCCTTCCACTACTTGATCGAACACCTGCTTCTCAATATAAAGCCGTGATCCTGCGCAGCAGACCTGCCCTTGGTTGAAGAAAATCGCACTAGCCGCGCCCGCAATCGCCTGGTCTATATCGGCATCGCGGAACACAACGTTCGGGCTCTTGCCGCCTAATTCCAGCGATACCTTCTTGAGATTGCCGGATGCCGCCTGCAGCACCAGCTTGCCTACTTCGGTGGAACCAGTGAAGGCCACTTTATCTACGCCGGGATGGGCCGCAAGAGCGGCACCCGCTTCCCCAAAACCCGGAACGATGTTGACGACGCCTTCCGGGAACCCGGCTTCCACAATGAGTTCACCCAACCGCAAGGCGCTCAGCGGCGTTTGCTCGGCGGGCTTCAAGACGACGGTGCAACCCGTTGCCAGCGCCGGGCCCATCTTCCAGGCGGCCATCAGCAGCGGAAAATTCCAGGGGATGATCTGGCCCACAACGCCCACGGGCTCGCGGCGCGTGTATGCATGGTATTGCGCGCCCGGCGTGTACGGCACGGAGAGGGGAATGGTGTTGCCTTCGATTTTGGTGGCCCACCCTGCCATATAGCGGAACAGATCGGCCGCCAGGGGGACGTCGGCCGCGCGCGCGACAGTCAGCGGCTTGCCGTTATCGAGCGCCTCGAGTTCCGCAAACTCTTCCAGGTTTTTCTCAATCAGATCGCCCAGCTTCCAGAGCAGGCGACCGCGCTCGGAAGGGCTCATGCTGGGCCAGGGACCGGTTCGGAAAGCCTTGTTCGCGGCTTTTACCGCGAGATCGATATCCCGCGCGTCCCCTTCGGCAACGTGGGCGAGCACTTCGCCAGTGGCTGGGTTGTATACCTCAAAAGTCTTGCCGGAAACGGACTCCACCCAATTGTTTGCGATCAACATGCGCTTGGGGGTTTTCAGGAAGTGTGCGGTCAGTGGCCCGGCGGGCATCTGCGTGGTTGCCATGTGTGACTCCTTCAGTCAGCCGTATTATATGCCGCTCCGAATTGAAAAGCGATAACATGTCAGCTTGTCTAACAAGTGAGGATATATATGTTTCGATCAGTCCTGCTGCTCCTTATCGCTTTCACGGCCTTTGCCCAGGTCAACACCGGGCGTATTGTAGGTACGGTCTTCGATCCGAACCACGCTTCGGTTCCGAACGCTCAGGTCACCGTGATTCAAAACTCAACCAATGAGCAAACCGTGGTTGCAACAAACGGGGCAGGCGAATATGCGGCCACACCGCTGAACCCTGGCATTTATACGGTGCGCGTCGCCCTGCAGGGGTTTGAGACGACGGTAATCACGAACCTTGAAGTGCTTGTTGGGCAATCGTCGCGCGCGGATGTGGACCTGCGCATCGGTGAGACCGCAACCAGCGTGGAAGTTTCGGGTGTGGCTCCCGTGCTCGATACGGAATCCGGCACGCTGGGCCAGGTGGTGACGAATCAGGAGATTGTGAATCTGCCCCTGAATGGCCGCAGCTTTTACGAGCTTGCGCGTTTGACCCCTGGCGCGAATTTTCTGCCCGGCGGCGGCAATCTGCTGCGCATCCGGCCGAACTATGAATCGGGAACCTCGATCAGCGGCGTGCGCGGCTCGCAAACTACGTTTCTGATGGACGGAGTCGATATCACGGACCACCATCAGGGGGGCACGCTGATCCAGACCTCGATCGACGGCTTGCAGGAATTTAAGGTGCAGCAGAGCGAGTACAACTCCGAATATTCGTCCGCGGGCGGCGTGTTGAACGTGTCGACCAAATCCGGTTCGAACGCCTATCACGGGGCGTTGTTTGAGTTTCTTCGCAATGACAAGCTGGATGCGCGCGACTTCTTTGCGCCCACGCGCGGCATTCTGAAGCGCAGCCAGTTCGGTGCCGATGTCGGCGGCCCGGTGACAATACCCAAGCTGTACAACGGACACAACCGCACGTTCTTCTTCGTGAATTACGAAGGCATGCGTGAGCGGCAGGGTTTGATTTTCAACAACCTGGTTCCGACCGCCGCACAGAAGCGCGGCGATTACAGCGCGCCTGGATTGAACACGCTTTACGATCCGCTGACGCAGGTGGGTAACACGCGCCAGCCGTTTCCGGGCAATATTATTCCGGCGAACCGACTCTCGCCACAAGCGCTCTTCTTCGCCAAGTTCGTGCCCGATGCGAACACCGCTTCGGGCACTGCCGCGTTTTCGCCAGCGCGCGCGCTTGATACAGACCAGTTCACTGTGCGAATCGATCAACATATCTCCGATAAGCACCTGCTCTTCGGGCGTTGGAGCTGGAACAATTACAACCAGATTGAACCGAACGCGTTTCCCGCTCTGGGCTCTGCGCCACTGCATACACGCGGGCAGAACGTGGTGGTGAGTCTGACCAGCACCCTCCGGCCTACGCTGATTCATGAGTTCCGGTTCAGCTATCTGCCGATCGTCATTACGCTTGCTCCGTTTTTGCAGAACAATGACTTCTTCAAACAAGCGGGCGTGACTGGATTCGAAGAAACCGGACACGTGCCGGGCAGCGTGGGTTCGTTTCCTGATTTCTCCTGGAGCGGATTTTCTGGCGCGGCGGGGTCTACGTTCGATCAGCGCCCGAAGACTCAGGATCTGAAAGTGTACGAGTGGCTCGATTCGGTGACCTGGATCAAAGGCCGCCATATTGTGAAGGCTGGTGCGAAGTTCCGCCACTGGGTTCCCTTGTTCACGGACAGCGGGAACTATGAAGGCAACTTCAACTTCAACGGCGTGAATACGCAAAACCCGGCCAGCGCCGCGCGTACCGGCGACAGCTTCGCTGACTTTCTGATCGGTCTGCCGCGAACGGTATCGCGCGCGTTTCCGGCGGCACCTTTCGGCGGGTATGCCACTTACAGCCACTTCTATGTGCAAGACGATTTCAAGGTAACGGACCGCCTGACGTTGAACCTGGGACTGCGTTATGAGTACTCGCCCTTCCTGAACGGATATAAGGGCCAAGTGGGAACGTTCGATGGATCGCAAGCGAAGCCGATTATCGTCGCAGGACGCGGCGATGTGCCTGACCTGACGGCACAACCGGTGGCACCGCTGGCGTACTCGCTTTTCAGCCAGTACATCCAGACCTCGAAGACTGCGGGCTTGCCCTATTCGATTACCAAGACCGATCACAATCAATGGGCACCGCGCATTGGGCTCGCGTGGCGTCCGTTCGGGGATCATACAGTGATTCGTGGCGGCTATGGAATTTTCTACGAAGTAGAAACCAGCGGCAATCGAGTGAACCACAACATGCTGCCCTATCTGCTGGGCGAGACGGTTATCAACGATGCGGTGCCGCCAAACCGAACGCTTGCGGATTACTTTTTGGGACGGCCGTTGGGGAGTCTCGGAACCACTCCTTCGCTGGGTGCGGCGTATGTGAATGAGCGCATGGGCTCCGATCAACATTGGAGCCTGGGTGTGCAGCGCCAATTTTTGAAAGACTTGGTGTTCGAAATGGATTACGTTGGCAATCACGGTACTCATATCTCCGGAACGAATGCTTTCAACAATCCGCCCGCGGGGCCGGGCGGGATTCAAACGCGGCGCCGGTTCCCACAGTTCGGCAACATCACATACTTCTCGCAAGACGTTGCGACCACTTACCACGCGCTGCAGACCAAATTTGAAAAGCGGTATGGCGCAGGGTTGTTTTTCCTGGCGTCGTACACGTATTCAAAATCGCTGACTTTTCAAAATACGCCGGCGGCGGGCGGCGATAATTACTTTGAAAAAGCGCGTTCCAGCTTCGACATTCCCCACAATTTTGTGGTGAGCGCGGGTTATGAGCTGCCCGTCGGCAAAGGCAAGAAATTCCTTGGCGATGGAAATCGCTTCGTGGACGGATTCCTGGGAGGCTGGCAATTGCAGACAATCTACAACATCCGCAGCGGCAGGCCGTTTACGCCGACAATTTCGCGTGATGTGGCGAATACGGGAGTTGGCGGCCAGCGCCCGAATCGCGTGCGCGACGGGCATCTGGATCATCCCACGCTGGCGCAGTGGTTCGACGTTACTGCATTCACAGTTCCAGCGAACTTTACATACGGAAACTCTGGCGGAGCCATATTCCGCGAGGACAATTTCAGAGATCTGGATTTCTCGATATTCAAAGGCTTTCGTGTGACCGAAGGTTCGAAGCTGCAATTTCGGGCTGAGTTTTTCAACCTAACGAACACGACCAGCTTTGCCGCGCCCGGCACGAACGTGGACTTGGCAAGCGGCGGCCGCATCACCGGCGCGTTGAGCTCGCCGCGGCAGGGGCAGTTCGCATTGAAGTACATTTTCTGAGGATGAACACTATGCGCAGGTTGCTGTTGTTGACTGTTGTTGCCGGTGCCGCACTGGCTCAGGACCCGGTAACGATCCGGGTGGATGTAGAAAAGCGGCTCGGGCCGATGAAGCCGATCTGGAGTTACTTCGGATACGACGAACCGAACTATACCTACACGGCGAACGGCACCAAATTGGTGGGTGAACTGGCGGTGCTGCACGCACCGGTTTACATTCGCGCACATTCCATGTTGAGCACGGGCGATGGATCGCTGGCGCTGAAGTGGGGATCGACCAACGCCTATACGGAAGACGCGAACGGGAAGCCGGTGTACGACTGGACGATTGTGGACCGCATTTTCGACACGTACACGAAGGCTCATGCGAAGCCGTTTGTCGAGATTGGGTTCATGCCAAAGGCGCTTTCCACAACTCCGGAACCGTATCAGCACGACTGGCCCAAAACAAAGATCAGCGCCGGTTGGGCGTTCCCGCCGAAGGATTATGCCAAGTGGGGCGAACTGGTTTACCAGTGGACCAAGCATTCGGTTGAGCGATATGGCGAGGCGGAAGTGAACACCTGGTACTGGGAAGTTTGGAACGAACCGGATATCGAATACTGGCGCGGCACGCCGGAAGAGTACGACAAGCTTTACGACACTGCCGTGCGGGCCGTGAAGCGGGCGGCACCGCGGGCGCGCGTGGGTGGCCCGGCTACGACAAGCCCATCGGGCGAGAAGGCTGGCGCTTACCTGCGGCAGTTTCTGGAGTTCTGCAATAAGACCGGAGCACCGCTCGATTTCGTAACGTATCACGCGAAGGGGCGGCCGACGAACACCGCGGGGCATGTGCAGATGGGTCTTGCGAAGAACCTGCTGGATGTTCAGGAAGGCATGAAGATACTCGCTAGCTTTCCAAAATTTGCCAAGCTGCCGATCATTTTGAGCGAGGCTGATCCGGAAGGCTGCGCGGCTTGTTCGCTGAGCATGGGTTACAAACAGAACGGCTATCGCAACGGCACCATGTACCCAACGTACACCGCAACGCTGATGAACAGCATTATCAATCTGGCCGATGAACAGAAGGCCAACATGGAAGGCATGCTGACGTGGGCGTTCGAGTTTGAAGGGCAGCCGTGGTTCGATGGCTTCCGCACGCTGGCGACGAACGGCGTGGATAAGCCGGTGCTGAACGTGTTCCGCATGGCGCAGAAGCTGACCGGTGACCGCGTGGCTGTTCAAAGCTCGGGTGCAGTTCCGACCGCGGAGATCATTGCGAACGGAGTGCGGAAATCGCCCGATGTAAACGCGCTCGCTACGCGCGATGGAAACACAGTCACGGTGATGGCTTGGAACTATCATGATGACGATCTGCCCGGGCCAGATGCTCCTGTACATCTCGTGCTGAACAACATACCGAAGAAGACACTTACTGTGGAGCATTACCGGATCGATCAGACCCATAGCAACTCCTACACCGCGTGGCAAAAAATGGGATCGCCCCAGCATCCGACGGCGGACCAGTTTAAACAACTGGAAGCTTCCGGACATCTTGAAAAGCTTGCGGGCACCCAGAAGCTGAAGGGCGCTGAAGTGGATTTCACTCTGCCCCGGCAATCGGTGAGCTTAATTCAGATCCATTGGTAACGTTTAGTTCCCGATCGGGAGCAGCAGGGTTTGGGTGCCGGTGTTTCCGCCGATGCTAAACGTGAACGGCGTCGCATCATTAGCCGGAACTTTCGGCACTACTACGTTGAACTGATAAAGGCCGACGCTATCCGCTACTAGACCGGCGAACTGCACGGTGGCAGGAACACCAGCGAAGAATGCCTTGAACTCCGGCAGGTTATTCGCTTGGCCCACGACGATGCCAGCGTCGATGTTCGGAGTGACCGGGCCGAAGCCGATTCCATAAAGGGTGATGGTATCGCCCGGCTTGGCGCGCGCGGTCTTCACGGCAGACGTTGTACCGGGGGGTAGAACGTAAGTCATGTTATCGGGGAATAGCGCGACAGCATATTGTCCTGCTCCGAACTTGAAGACCGGCGGCGCGAGGATAGCGGGCTGCACGGGGTTGACGGTGACCGACGTTCCGAAGCTAGGGCCGCCCACAGTCGTGACCACCACTTTTTGAATTCCGGTAGGGATGCCAGAAGGCACTTGTGCGTTGACCTGATGCGGGCTCACGAAATCCACATAAGCGGGCTTACCGGCGATGGTGACCGTAGTGCCGCCGAGCGTGGTCGGCGCTTGCGCGCCTTTGAAATCATCGCCACCCCAAACTTTAAAGAGAGTAGTAGAGAGATTCGTGCCGTATATTTCAATCCAGGTAGCCGGGGCGATGGCGTTGAATCCACCATAAGAAGCGGCCGTTACAATGCTGGCGGATGAAGCGATGGTGGGAGTCAAATCAAAAGCGCCTTGAATGGGGCCGGTGATGGAGGAGCCTGGAGTGATGCCGACTGGCCCGACCGCACAGTTCCCAACGCCAACGCAGGAGGCGGACGAAAGGAAGTCAAAGGTAAAAGTTGGATCGTAAAAAGTGATGGTAGAGCCGCCAGCAGGCGTAATGCTGGTCGTGAAAGACCCCGCAGTGAGGCTAAAGACAATGGTATTGCTGCCGATTGGCGTGGCGACCGCGCTCAAGGGCGAAAGGCCATTGCCAGGATAGACGAGCACAAACGTATACGTGCCTCCGTTGCCGAGGCCGGTGTACGGGCCCGAGACCGTGCACGTGGTTCTGGTTCCGTCATAAGTGCACGCCCCCCAGGAAACACGCGAGGTGCCAGCTCCATTTGGATTGGTGCCTGTGCCCGTGAACGTGACCGCCTGGTTGCTGGTCCCGAGTGTGACTACTACCGCGCTTGCCGGTGCGCTGAGGAGGAGAAGCAGTACGAGTGTCTTCACAGAGTTATATTCCCACATAGGTGCTTGGTGATTTGCCGGGTTTAGCGGCATCTTAGTAAGGTGAACGAAACTGCTGAGTTGTTTTCTCCTTTCACTTTGCGTGGGGTGACGCTTCGGAACCGGATTGTGGTCTCGCCGATGTGTGAGTATTCGAGCGCGGATGGTTTCGCGAATGACTGGCACCTGGTACATCTGGGATCGCGGGCGGTTGGCGGCGCGGCTCTGGTGGTTTTTGAAGCTTCGGCGGTTTCGGCTGAAGGTCGAATCACTCCTGAGGATTTGGGGATTTACCGCGATGAGCATGTCGTGAAGTTGCGTCATGTTGTCGAGTTTATTCACGGGCAGGAATCGCTCGCCGGGGTGCAACTTGCTCATGCGGGCAGGAAGGCTAGCATGTCGCGGCCGTGGGTGGAAGAGCATGTGGCGAGCGATGCGGAGGGTGGATGGGCGGACTCGGTTGTGGGGCCCACTGCAATTTCGTTTAGCGATAAGTATCCGGAACCAAAAGCTCTCGATGCGGCGGGGATTGCCAAGGTGAAGCGGGATTTTCTGGATGCCGCGCGGCGGGCTAAGGAAGCCGGGTTCGATGTATTGGAAATTCACGCGGCACATGGATATCTGCTTCATGAATTTTTGTCGCCTTTAGCGAATTTGCGGACGGATGAGTATGGCGGTTCGTTTGAGAATCGGGCGCGGTTGTTGCTTGAAATCGCCACTGAGATTCGGGCTCTGTGGGCCGGGCCGTTGTTTGTGCGGATATCGGCTACGGATTGGTCGACGGAGGCAGCGAGTTGGAACGTGGATGAATCGGTGAAGCTTTCAAAGCTGCTGAAGGCGGCGGGGGTGGATCTGATGGATGTATCGTCAGGGGGATTAGTGCCTGGAGTGAAGATACCGGCTGGGGCCTGGGTACCAGACCGGATTTGCGGAACGGATTCGGCGCGAAGCGGGCATTGCTACCGGGGCGGTTGGGTTTATTACTGACGCAGCACAGGCGGACCACATCATCGCACCGGGCAGGCTGACGTTGTGCTGCTGGCGCGGGAGATGCTGCGGGACCCGTATTGGCCGTTGCATGCGGCGGCTGCGTTGAAAAAAGAGACTCGCTGGCCCGCGCAGTATTTGAGAGCGGTAAAGTAGTTTTCGCGCCCTTTATGTTGACTGTGAATGGAGAAGCTGTTGAGGATTCGTTGTTGCGGGAAGAGGCGGCGGCGCTGCGTCCTAAGTATTACGAGGTGATGGGCAGCGGGGACCCGGTTGCGCTGGAGATGCAGTTGCGCGAATGGTCCCGCGAGAATGTGATCGAGCGGGTGTTGCTGAAGCAGGAGGCAGCGCGGCGTTCGGTGGCTGTCGAGGAGTTGCTGGGGAGTCTGCAGGGCGCGGTGCCGAAACCTACCGCGAAGGAACTGCAAGCTTTGTATGCGAAGGGGAAGGAGACTTTCTGGGTTCCGGAGATGGTGCATGTGGCGCACGTGGTGCGCAATGTGGATGAGACCCACGCTGAGGGCGATGCACTGGCCCGGATTCAGGCGGCTGAAGCGGAATTGAAGCGCGGTGTTGCCTTCGGCGTGGTAGCGGACGCGCATTCGGATTGCCCGGGCGAAGGTGGCGATCTGGGATGGTTTCCGCGCGGGCACATGGTGGAAGAGTTCGATGCAGTAATTTTCGGAATGCATATCGGGCAAACCAGCCCTGTGTTCCGGACTCCTTTTGGGTTTCATATCGCACGCCTGTTGGGCAAAAAGCCAGAGGGCATTCCGAAGCTGGAGGATGTGCGTGCGCACCTGGAAGGGCAGATTCTGAAGGTGAAGCAGCAGCAGGCGGTGGAAGCGTTTGTAGATAAGCTGCGCACGGAGGCGGCCGTCACGTTATGAACCCTTGTTGTGTGCCGGGGCGGGCTCGTCTGGCGCAGCTCGAACTTTCGCGTCGCAATTCGCACAAGCGTGCGCGTGCGGATTCGGGCTCGACAGAAGGCATGCTGGAGCTGGCGGGCGGCACCTTTTTGATGGGCACCGATTATGCGGGCGGCTTTGCGGCAGATGGCGAGGGCCCGGTGCGCGCGGTTGTCATCAATCCGTTTTGGGTGGACAGGACTGCGGTTACTGTTGCGCAGTTCAGTGAGTTCGTTGGCGCTTCGGGATACAAGACGGAAGCGGAAGACTTCGGGTGGAGTTTTTGTTTCAACTCCGATGCGGCCGAGCAGCATGCGGTGCAGGTTCCGTGGTGGGGAAAAGTGGACGGAATCACTTGGCGCGACGCGGCAGGGCCGGAGCATCCCGTGGTGCATGTGAGTTGGAACGATGCAGTGGCTTACGCGAGTTGGGCGGGCAAGCGACTCCCGACGGAAGCCGA
>JAABUK010003960.1_pt1 | contig 24602 bp, 37 predicted proteins | sample 5559141 | NCBI WGS metagenome assembly JAABUK01 (sample SAMN10711869, study PRJNA513367) | rock metagenome | isolation source: Antarctica rocks | place: Antarctica: Victoria Land, Pudding Butte nord | collected 2016-01-03 | reverse complement strand
GTGGTGCATCTGGGTTACCGCTTGTAGCAACGGCATGTTGTGAGGATGCTGGTGCTGGCCCATATGCAGTGTGTGGTGGTGCAGCTGGGGTGCAATAGGGAAAGGCATATAGTCTGCACAGCACGCCATATTGCTGAAGGTGCAACAAGAACGCAAGCTGCAACCTCGACGGCACTTTTATGTTTGACTCCTCACTTATGTCTAACCCGTTGGGGTCCATACTGACTGAGGGCAACCACTCAGAGCACTCCAAGGCTGCGTATGAGCAGTGTCGAGGCTGTTTGCGCGACAGGACCTTCCGGCACGGCTTCTTCTTGATCGAATTCTCCCACCAGCTAAAACGCCTAAAGTATTGCACACGCCTAAAGTAGCGGCAAGGTGTCTGTTGCTTGCAAAGTACAGGCTTGTACTTTTGGCCATCGTTGCCAGAGTGTCTAAAGAAAGTTGTGGGGAATGGCAAATTAGTAATGCAAGTGTGGTCTGAGATGGGCGTTTCCGACACCGCATCCGCAGTTGCATCGCTTGCATCGCTCTTTTTGATAAACCCATTATTACATTTTGTTCGCATCGGTGTCGTTCGATGTGGAAGGTCAAAATTCTTTGACACAATCGTTAACCTTCTCCAAATTGATGTACTCATCTTCCTAGTTATCGCGGTCTTTGCGTTGCTAATTTCGAGCCCTGCTCAGCTTGTAAACCTACAGGTGCGTCACTGCAGATTGTGATCATGCTTAAAAGATGCTGAACTGCCTCTCAGTGTATTCAGGCAATGATGCATGTCAAGCATTCCTCAACAACGCTGATGCCAGACTGAGCGGCGAAAAGCTGGCCAGAAGCTTCGCACTGTCTCAAGGGCCCTTCAAACTGGTTGCAACTTTCTGCATTTTGTTACCCGTATCCTGGCACTGCTGCGCCTGACACTGCTGCAGCTGACTGGGTGCAAAAATCCAGCAGCTTGGTGGTACATGTTTGTCACTAAGCTGATGACTCTTGGGCTTGTGCCAGGACATATGATCCCAAATCCCAAAATTGCAGAAAGGTGCAATAAGGCAAAACAGCTCAAAGGCCATGTCAAAACTTCTGAACAGCCAACTCAAAGCTTGAAGGTACCAAGTGGAGTCCAGCACTATGCAAGACGTCTAGTGCATGGAAAGAGTCTTTTGCAAGATGCACTGCATAGATCGAGACTGTGAGTCAGCAGCACAGCATTTTTGCTGTTGCGCCTAACATTGCGGTGTACACACTAATGAGTATGAGCTCATCAAAGCTACAAACCTCGCTCAAGAGTCGCTCAAATACTGCATGTCAAGATGTCCACACCCTCTTGAGGACTCAAAGGACTCACCAGACTACCCACATAGACACACCTCGCTGATGCCAACATCTTTGCATCAAACAAAGTCAATATCCACAATGTCTGCAGCTGACAACAAGCAGTGATATCAGAAAGCACTGCCTCACAGCAAGTCAAGGTTGTGTGATTAAATAGCAGTCTTGGGCACTTTCGACATGTTGCAAAGCAATTGTCTCTATCTGGCCTATGGCAGCCAGCCAGCCAGCCAGTGATGCATTCGAATAACACATATGCCTGTGGCAGTGCGCAAAAACCTTGCAGCAGGTGTAGATTGTGCAGTCAAAGCAAGATGCCAGCAGTTGAGTTGTTGCAGAGACAAGATTAAGGCATAAACAGCTTTCTACAACTGTGCGTCTCAGCCCAGAGGGGAAAGTGGTAGCCTAGACTTGTAGATAGTCAGACCTACAACAAGGTGTAGGCTGAGGCTTGCTGCTGTTTCAAGACAAGAGCTACCGCTGTATTGCCTATGTCTCAATGCATGTATTTGCTGCATTTACAGGCTCAAACTCAGGCCCAATAGCAGTAGCTTTCTGGAAGTCAATGTACTCATCATCCGGCATGTCTGAGTCACTCGGCTTCATGAATGACTTGCGGTGCTTCTTCTTTGCAGCTAAGATGTCTGGGAATGTGATGGGCGCGTACTTCTTCTCTGGCCCTTGCAGCAGGGTGCTTGCCCGTGTGTTTGCAAAGTATGCTATGCTGTATCTGTCTCCCTGCACAGTAATTCACATGTAAGACACGGCATTGCATCTATGGCACTCGCCCTGTCAGCGCACCCCCCTTGGGTGCAATTAGTGTCTCATGTTAGTGCATGTTGGCTCACAGGACTAGGGTTTAGGCACATCTAGTAGGTACCTGGCAAGAACGATTAGCTGGAACGCCTGTAATTTATTATATATTATTATTATTATTACACGGCATTGTTCTGTGAGAGTGGTACCGACCGCAGAGCTGCGGCAGTACATATGCACACATACTTCCCAAGAGTGCTCCACATTCGAGATAATTCAGTGCTCGCTGTGATTCAGAAATGTCGTTTTTTGTTGGGTTGTTTCATGGCCTCAATTCAAATTCAACGACGCCTGGGATACTGTGTCAGGCAAGTTTACATAGTGGACCTGTCTTATAGCACGGTCAGCCTGAGGCAAACATTTGTTGAACGGGTGATAGAGGATCTTGCATGCCCTGCATGGCATCTGCCTAGCTGCACACATGCTCACCTTTCATCAACAGTCAATGTGACATCAGCCTACACGCGATTTTCACCCCGATATATACCATCTCAAGCAGTCACCACAAAGTAAGGACAGACGCGCTTGCCAGGAACTCCTCTGCTCTAGGCATGCGCACTCGGTGGTACGTAGACTTCAGCCGGCCATCGCTCCAGTACTGAAGGGCATCCCCAATGTTGACAGTGATTGCCCCCTCCCTAGGGTCACATGGCACCCACAAACCAGATTGCATAGCTTGCTGAGGAGTGGTCCCCTTCCCTGCACACACCTCCAGTCCAGGCTCACCTGTACACACATAATGATAGTGACAATAAGTATAATACAAACAATAGTAACAATAATAATATCATTCACAACAGCAGTGATGATAGTAACACTCATGTTGATAGTAGTGACACCAATAACAGCAACAACAATGATAATAATAATGATAATGCTAATAATAATAGTAGTAATAATAAGCAGAATGAAAATCATATCAACAACAACAAGAACAAGAACAGTGTGGGCTTCGCAAACAGGCATCAGGTGTGTGTCAGGCAAGTCATCTCCTTCCAGAAGAGGCGCAGGTGCATCTAGATCTGTGCAGCTGTGCTTGCATACCATACATCATGCTGCATATCATTGTGTACGATGTCAAGCACAGAAGAAGTTAATTGCCAGCGACAGACCTGACCGTTGGAACAGCAAGGTGACAACCTCAAAGTCTGTGTGTGCTATTCTGCGCAGGGTGCCTTCTTTATGAGCCTTGCCCTCCCATGATGGGTACTGATTGATAGACATGGCAGTCATGCAGTCTGAGGCATCTGGATCCATTGGCTGCATTTATACGTGACAATAGGTTAGTGCATATAGGATGCATTTAGCATGGGTTAGTGCATTTGTACATGACAATGATCAGTACCAGGAAGAACAGTCATTCCTGATCATCATGGTGGAAATACACACAGCCAGTGGTTGTCATGGGGGAAATCGTCAACATGACAAGAACATCAAACCATTGCGACGCTGAGCACTGCTGCTTTGCACCTGCGACAATGCAACAGGTGTTGAACAGCAGCATGTGCTGATGTCTGGCTTGTATACTGTAGCTGCTTTGTATTGTCTGTACCATGTAGCTGCACTTACAACCCAGAAGGCTTGCCAACTTTGGACATCATGTTGTGTTTGCCTCAAGCTGGGTACTCTAGCTAATCAGCGTGCCGGTGCATGCAGCAGCATGCTTTAATGCTGCCATTCATACTGTGACACTGGCTGCGCATGCATGGGCCAGTAAAAACAATTCACATAGCTCAGGCGCATCATGCAACAAACAGGGACAGCATGTGATGCAAAAGCAGTCAAGGGCTACTGCAGACAAAAATAGAAAAGAAAAGAAGACAGGAAAGGAAAAGAAAAGAAAAGAAAGAAAAGAAAAGAAAAGAAAAGAAAAGAAAAGAAAAGAAAAGAAAAGAAAAGAAAAGAAAAGAAAAGAAAAGAAAAGAAAAGAAAAGAAAAGAAAGCAAAGAAAAGAAAAGAAAACAAAGAAAAGAAAAGACAGAATAGTATGTTGCACCTGAAGGTAAAAGTCTTCTGGCAGGCCAAGGCCTATGGCCAGGCAGCTCATGATGTCCATAGCAACTCTGTGCACCTTGTGCATGAAAGTCAGCATAGTTTCTCTGCACATGCAATGCAAGGTTATGGAACCTGCAAGTCTGAGATGCAGACTATGCTGAGTTCATGCATTAAGGATTGAGTTGTGGATCAAGCATTGACAGGGCATTGACAGGGAATTGACAGGAAAGGCATGCTATGGCGTGATGCATGTAACGCCGAATCAGACATGTCTGCCTTGACGCAGTCCATATGATCAGCAAGCACAGGCATGCATACGGTAATCATCTGCTTGATTACACATGAATGAACATGCATGCACTGAGCATTGGCATACAAAGGGTGTATACTTAAAGCCAGGACACTCCTCGTCACTGGGCCATAAGCCTTCCATTCTGGGACTGTCATAGCCCATCAGCATGCCATGCGTCAGTTGTCCAGCTGCAAAGTCAACACTGCTGCTCTCCAGACAATCATTACTTCCAATGCACAGGCTGGGCTGAATTTTACCCTTACATATGGATCAAACAGTGTGCTGTCACACCTAAGCAGGTGCATGTGCATAAGCCAGGCCATGAATCATCCAGGCAAAGCTGTGGCTGTCATTTGCAGATGCAAAGGCTGTAGGCCCTCCTGAAAGTCAGGCTCACTTGACAGCAATTCAAAAGCAGCAGGCAGGTGAAGTGGGCTTCCACCTGACACTCGGCGTTCTGACCAGCCAAGAATATAAGCTGCGTTGGACTTGTCTTTGACGTGTCGAGCTCTGGTCTGCTCAGGAAGGCTGAGGTACCTGCAGGCCACTACAGGCCTGTGCAAAGGTAGACAGAAATGATTCGACGGTGCCATAGCCTATTAGTGCTTGATTTCCACTGCAGTAGACTAAACAGCAGCACACTGGCGGTGTGTGCCGACTGTTCAAGCTGACCTGACACTCATTGCGAACGCTGCATCAATATCAGCTTGTGCAAGCCCATGCCCTGCACCGCATACGCACCGCACATTTCCTCAACTAGTGGATATAGTGGCGTCAATTCTGATGTAATGCGCTTGCCTGTCACATAGAAAAATCCGACTTTGGAGGCCGCGGACATCATCTCAGCGCTGATCTTTGCCTTTCTGTTTGGTATATCCGTAAGGGCTATATTAGGAACGGTAGAGGTAGCGTCGGGACACTTCATCTTGGTACTAGCAGCAACCCAGCTGTAACAAGGTTTTGCACAGTTGCACCGCAGGCCAAGTACACGCGATGGCTCACTAGGCTGATGTGCAATGCTTGGTCTTGACAATCCGGACCGGAGATGATGCAGTTTCCATTGCAGCTTCTTTGCATGCAAATGCCAATTGTCATACGTGATCGCTGTCCCTGCTTGCAAGCAATTGAGGACCATTGACAAGCTGATTGAGGACGCACACATTTTGTAAGCACGAAATTAGGGCAGTGCTCTGCACATGCTGACGCTGAAGCATCAACAAGCAGCGACAGGCTCTTTGTCGAAAATCCACAGTGCAACAGCGCCTCTAATAACCTTGAAAGACATGTAGCAACTTACAATGATTGCAATCTGCCCTGCTATTCTGGATTATACGGCCCCCAAACTTTGATAGCTCAAGTCTAGGCGTTGCAACATAGGCCATTTAGGGCACAGCTGATGTGATGCTACAAATCTGCCTTCAAACACATTGCGAACAAAGCCCAGCAGTGGCTTGCTTGGACCACCAAGGATCTGATATGCAGCAAAATCAAGCCTGTTCTGAGAAAGGTTGAGCTGCTGCAAATCCGGCCAATCAGCCTGAAGCAGTGCACCCAGACAATGATTGTCCAGTCTGTTGTTCTGCAGATTCAGAATTTCCAGCGACCGCCATTTCCCCTTGACCAATTGAATGACTCCTTCATTGCCTAGGTTACTGCCCTCTAGCACCAACTCTTTCAACCAGGGCAACTGAGCAGTCATCAGTTGCGACACTGCCTCAACACTTTCAAAAATAGCATAGCTTAGTTGCAAACACTGCAGATGCAGCAACTTCCAATGACCCAATGCAGCTAGATCACATGAAGGTGGAATGCAGGAATTAAGATGAAGCCTGCGCAGTGCTGGCCAGTGTTCCCGTGCCCAAGTATGCAAGACTGGCGATGTCAGTGTTGTGTAGCTGAGATCTAAACACTCAAGCTGAGACCAGGTTACATCCCCAAACGCTTCCAAAATGTCTTCAGTGAGTTGACTGCTGTCGAGAGACAGTTGCTTCACAAAAGGAGACAAGAAGGTCAGAGCTGCACATGTGCCATGATGCAACCAGCAACCTAGCAGCTCAACAACCTGGAGATGCTTGAAATTAGCAATGGCTGCTACTGTGTCAGAGACGACAGCAGCTTCACGAAGGCGCAGCGTATTGAGCAAAGGCCAGATGGCATGTGTCCAATGCTCAACAGCTGTTGCACCTGCCCAATCTTCAATGTACAGAGCCTTGAGATTTTGCCACTTGCTCTCTGTCAAGCTGATAGTAGCTGCTGACGTGAGCCCTGATGCCACCAGTACCTCTAAAAAAGGCCATTTTGCAATGTTCAGCTCATCAATGCATTCTCCATTTACTTCATTGAAATCCAAACAGAGCTCATGCAGCAATGGCCACTCTGCTTTGGCCAGTTCGCGGCACATCTCATGGTCTAGCGGTTGCTGTGGGTCCTTGAGAACAAGCTTCCTCAATTTTGGCCACTTGCTCTTTCCCAGCGCCACATATGCTTCCAGACGCAAGCCATTTTGGCCCAGCTCCAAACACTCCAATCCTGACCATTCGCCATCGCCCAGCAACCTCACAGCTTCACAGCTCAAGTGGCATTTGACAAGCTTGAGACTCTGTAAGACCGGCCAATGCCCTTGTGCCAAAGCTGACATGAGAGTCAAGTCTATCGAGCTGCGGCTCAAATCCAAATGTTTCAGCTGCGACCAGCCACCATTCACCAGCGCTGTGATGTCCGGCAGATCAGCCTTCTTGAGTGTGAGGGCAGTGGCAGATGTGTGCACTAGCCTGCGCAGACTAGAGCTGGATGACAACAGTGCTGCCATTGTCTTGGGAGTGACGTAGTCAAGAACGGATGGCACCTCCTCAAGAAGACTCATGACTGATGGAGGGGTCACCTGGCAACACCATATGCAAAGTTGCTGGGATGTTGAGCAGTTGACACAAAACTTGATGATTTAGCAATGGCAGCAAAGCTTGTAGGAACGGCTATGCGTAGTCAAGGATGTAATCCAGTCTAGTACGATTGGAAATGTTGGTTCTGGACATTCAAGAAACTTCGTTACCATGATCTTGTGCAGGCAAACCAAACCCACTCCTGCATTGGTGCCAAAGCACCATAGGAATACACTGTATGCACTGACCTGTGATGTCTCAAGCGCAAAAACAGAACTCTGACCCCACGCATGCCGTACTGGCAGTCTTAACTATGGTTTGCTCAATTTCGTTTGCTTCCAGTCAAAAGCTGTGGCAGCACCTCAAGCTTGTCTAAACTTTGTTGCCTGAAGACAATGTCCATTTTCAACCTTTTGTGTGGCTGTGCGCCTTTAACATGCCAGCCTTCACAAGATGCAAGATGCAAATTGTGTTCAACAGGATAGTCCAACTCTTGCTTACCCTCTCTACCTGCAGATCCTTGCAGAGCTTGTCCACCATGGCACCAACAGCTCCTTCTTCCCCTTCCCCTTTATCCAGCTCACCAGCTTGCTGTCCTGTACTGCTGCTCTGCTGCTGCCCCTGCAAGCATCACAGGTCAGCCTTGCACTACAAGCATCCGAGAACTGCACCACATGCCTGCAGCACCGCAGCTTCAACAAACACTTGCGAACAGACTGCAGCAAGTTGTAGTTGTGTAACAGGCTAGATCACGGTGCATCAGCATGCAGGCAGTGGATCATCAAAGCAGCAGCATGAGATATCATGCAAGATCGCATCAAAGCGGCAGCATGAGATATCATGCAAGATCGCACCATAGCGTGCCTGGCAATACCGGGGAGCCTGATCAACACCTGCTCTTTTTCAAAGGTCAAGCAGCACGGAAAGGAAGGCAAAGGTCTGCCAGCTGGGGGTCGGTTGAAACAGTGAACGAGGTGTTACGCGCTGAGAATCTGACGTGCATGCTACCGCACTATGACGGCACGAAGCTCAGGCATAAGTAAAGCGGCACTCAACATAGCGTCAGCAGGATGTCAGTCAATCAATCAAACGATATATATTTATGTCCTGCGGGGGGGGGCCAACTGGGACCCAACAGACAAGAAGTTCAGTTCAGTGAGTCCACACAGACAAGATTTGCTTCCTTCATGCAAAGCATTCCCTCAGGAAATCACCACATGTATTTGGTTCACACAGAGTCATAAAGTCTGCGATAGTACAACAATGCTGCATGCTGAGACCTGATATGGCTGTACCCTCGTCAATAAAACCTTAAAGTGCTGCTCGTCATTCACAACATCCAATGACTTGCACACTAGACACAGCCTGTCTATCCTATCTTGGGGATCACCGTCTCTGTGTCTACCCGCAGAACATGGCATCCAATCCTAGACCTACTAATTGGCCTTCTACATAGACGCACAATTGATAACAGACAGATACTCTGCAGGTTTGTACTCAGGCTGCATTGCACCATATAAAATGAAGCTGATGTGCTGAACATCTGCAAACACACTCAAATGTATGCTAATGCTCAGCCCTTTCTACGACAGATGCAATGTCAAAATTGTGAAAAAGCTTGAGATAAGGATTCTGCAACCTTTTCCAGCACAAATACATGAGATGGCCATCAGATCCACAGCAACACCAGGGCCAAAATCAATAGAGAAAAAGCTTTGCACAGTACCATAGGTAAAGCAACATGCACATGGACACAATTATGGCTGCATCTACAACACAAGACCTGTGGCTAAATCTGAAAAGCCAGTCAGTGGCATTTGTGCAAAACTGATTGTAATGTACAAGCCAATACCATCCTACTATAGACTGAATATGCTCTGTGGAGTGAGATCATCCGTCAGAACGCTTGATATAACTTGAAGTGCTTTGACTGCCATGCTGGATTGGTCGGAATGAATCCCATTGGCTCTTGCTGAAGCAGTTAGATCTGCTGCTGAAGCACAAGCTGTTGCTGTATTTGAATCTGAGGCTGTGGCACATGGCAGCTGGTCGGCAGCTGCATTGATGCCGTCAGGCTTGTCAATCACCTCTGCAGCATCCAGAAAGGGTTGTACTCAGCAAGCAGGCAGCTTCCAAAATGCTGAAAAAGGTTGATCAGATGAGCGATAAAACCAGACATTGGCATGTGACAGTGACAGTGACAGTGACAGTGACAGTGACAGTGACAGTGACAGTGACAGTGACAGTGACAGTGACAGTGACAGTGACAGTGACAGTGACAGTGACAGTGCCAGTGACAAACATGCTGACAAGCAGCGACTGTGAGTTCAAAGACATCATGCAATGTGTTGAGTTCAACACAAACAACCAACTCTACAACCTCAAGAGCGTGACAGCAAGTAATTTGATGCACATGGAATAGTCCTGCACTCTGCTCTGGCAAATGGCTGCAGCTGCCAGCTCACAGCCAAGACTTGAGCATGCAATGTGGGGTAGAAAAGAAAGAAAAGACTATGCCTTTCGGCGTCAATTTAATGAGAAGCCAAGTATTATACCGGGCTGCGCAGTCACTGTGGTTTATGTCATGCTGTGCGCCCAACAGCATATGTGCTGTATCATACCTTGAATAGACGCTGCCTCACAAGCATCTGATGCAGCCTTGAAGGTCTCTCCAGAGGGCTCGCCCTCTTCTTCTGCCAGAGCATCTACCACAGCAATGAGATCTGTCGAGTATGGGAAGGCATGCACTATCGCGATGGCAGCCTGCCGCACTGTTGAGATCTGCAACATAGTATGACTTTATGCAGACAAAACTTGTGTGACTGACCTGCTGCTGGAGATCAGCCCTTGTCTCAGATGGGCATGTATATGACGCTGCAATACAAGCAATGGTTATGTGTAAGACAAAAATGCACATGCTCATCCCAAATCATGCCAACATACCATGTATATTTTGCAGCACTGCTCTGAGAGAGCATGTGCAATCTGCACATGCATCACAGCATACTTTCCATCATGCAGCATAGAGGCAGCACAGCCTATTCACACTTGTGCATACTGCAACAGACAAGCGTCTTTGACCTGATAATTTTTTCACTTATTGCTATGACAACTTTGCAGGCAATTTGCTCACCTCATGCCCAACCTTCCTCAGGTACAGCATATAAGCAGTATGCTCTTCTGCCAACAGCTCTTGTAACTGCTGTGCAATACTGTCCACAGTCAAGTGGTTACTAGCCAGGTCAGCAATACCAGTGCTCAGCGCCCCAGGTGCTGCCTGAAGCTGCTGCAGCAGCTGCTGGCGGCGGCGGGAAATCAGTGCAAGCTGCTGAAGATACTTACGCTGTGTGCAGAAGATAGCATGCTTCTGTGAAGAGCTATACTGCATCACATGCTGCAGGAGGCACAGACAAGGATTTGGTACTTTGGATATGCTGCATGGGTGGATGTTGCAGTTGAGGAGTGCTGCCTTGTGCTGTTCTTTGTTCTATAGCGGGCCTGAAAAGCTTCACAGTGAGCCAATGTGTTACATACATACATATATGCTTGTGCTGCAATGCATACACACATACATCCAGAGGGTATGTTGTATGTTTTGCCTCTTTCTATGTGAAACCTTGCAATGCTGCCACATAAGCAATTGGCTCTTTGCAAATGGCTTGCAGCATACTTGCATGAAACTGCATGCATAGACCAGCTTCAATAAATACAAAGACAAAATGTGAGCAGCACAGGCACTGTGCATAAAGGATTGCAAACAGCAGGTCAGCAATATGGCTTCATTTTGAGCCATACACTATAGACATGCTGCTGATAACAGCAATCGCCTAAGTCAGGAATTGTGCGCAGTTGGAATGGACATGGCTGTGTGTTGCTCACCGCAACTCCAAGAGGGTCAGGCGTGAACTGTGCTTGTGCCATCAAGGCTTTGTGGCCGAGAGGGTCTGCTCTGGCCTTGACAAAATTGGTGCAACAGTACTCATTCAGCAGTTGCTCAACACGAGATCCAGAGAAGTGATAGTCTTCATCTGGGCCTGTGCTTCTGAGACACAGCGACATGTCTTTGATCTGGCCCTGCAAGGTGATGGCAATATTGTTCTACTCCATCGCAGATTTCAAATGGGCCCATTTTATATCCGCAACGCAGCAAATCATGTTTCCCAAACATGCTTCTATGCGTTGGTGCATTTCTGCACATGGCTGAGCCATATGCGAAAGGCGCAGGGAAAGCTGGAGTGGCCACAGGCGTGGAGGTATGCTGTTTGCAGCTGTCCAGTTGAGGCGCATCTGTTGGAGGCATATTTGGCGTGGCATCCTGATGTTTTGACATCAAATACAAAGGCTTGCATTGGGCTAGCACACAGCGGCACGTGCATGCGTCTCTTTGTAATCCATGCTGGCAACCATCAGGTGATGTCTGATACAATAGGCCTATCACGACTAAATATGTCCGTGTGTCTCTGTGTAGCTTCGCACCATCTCATCCTCAGACGTGTGAGTATTGCAGACGATCAGATCAACAGAGGTGCCTCAGGCAGCACAGCAGAGAACATGGAGGAAGCACCTGCCAGAGAATAGCCAGCTGCTGCGGCCCTAGACTGCCCACTTGTTGTACAACACTGGCTTGATCCTCTGTGAGGCTGCATGTGAAGATGGTTCCAGAATGCCATATTGGCATGATTTGGTGGAGGAGCTGGCTGTCCACAACATCAGGCCCCTGAGGTGCAACGCTCAGAATCAGCATGTGCCATCAGTATGATGCAACAGAAAAAGGAAATCAATGCTCAGAATCAGCATGTGCCATCAGTATGATGAAAATCGAGGAGCATTGCAGACAAACCTGCCACGGCAAGTGAGGCACTGGCATCAAGCTGCATGCATGAGCATTTGCTTTCTGTGCCAGCGTGAGCATCAGGTGCTGTTTGTCAGACTGCATGTGCTGCATGGCTTGTCGCATCTCATTCAGCTCTGCTTGGAGGCTTTGCAGCTCAGTCTGCAGGGCACAAAGTCTACGTCTGATATGCAGCAAGACTTCGCTGCTGCCAACCACCAGGCAATTTGTCTGCAATATGCAAAGCAATGTAGGGGTTTAGCCCCTACGCTGCAACCTACCTTTCTCTTTTCACGATAGCTTCGCTGATTTCGTCTGTTTACTTCTTTGCTTCGGATTCGTTGACGCGGCGGTCTTGCGGGCTTGACAGCCAAATCCAGAGCCAGTTCTGCCTGGCTGGCTTGTTGTTGTTGTTGTGCACTTTGTGAGCCTTGGGGCGTAAGGCCAGCGTGTGCTAGAAAATCCGCGAAGTCGTCCATGTGATCAGACGTACTTGATTCTGGCTGGAGACGTCTTGACGCCTCGTTCAAGTAGGCGTGGACACCCGGCTTCGGATCTAATAGCCAGTGCTCAGCGTCGAGCTCGAGAAGGCTCTCATGGCCCGACGTGACGGCTGTCATCAACACGTTGACATACCAGGAGAGGTAGGGAAACTCGTGTCAATAGCGATGCCTGCGCAAACTCGCAATCGATCACGCGCATGTATGGGATGTTGGTCTCGAAACCGGGTCCCGGGGATCCTGGTAGGTAAGCGAGAAGCTTTCTGCCACAGCATTTACGTATCGCTGCAGCTAGCTGCTGCTGCTAGCTGCAACTCGGTTATGCACATCACTACCATGCGCGCAGCTGTACCCGTCTCAGGCATTTGACTTGCAGTTGCATTGGTTCTCTGCTTCTGCAGGGACATGCTGAGATGCATCAGTCAGGCTAGGAGCTTGGTAAACCTAAGCAGCTTGGTAAACCACCCATGCCTCCAAGTCTGCTGCAATGCTGACCGGCGTTAGCATGCTGGGGACAACTTGAAGGTCATGCGGTCAAAAAAGAGGCCTGATGCTGATGCGCCAAGTGTTACCTGATCTTGGCGCAGACATCTTCTCCTGACCACGCCCACCAGCATCTTTAAAGGCAAATGAGATACAGCATCAAACTTTGTACGCCTCAGAAACGTGGACTCTTGGATGGCACAGCAACTGTGAGCAAGTCACTAGACCCAACCGGCCTCCTTGATGTCTTTTTCTCTACCGCGAAGCCTGAGCAAGTCTCTGATTTGTCACCTCTGCAGCTTCCTCTTTCCCTGACGTGCTGACAGGGTTTCGGCTGACCAACTGCACATCACTACTGCTGATGCTTGCTTCATCAGCCTCCCTAAGTATGGGACTGAGCATGAGTCTGAAATGGGAAGGGGTGTCCACACTGCATCCAGGAGATTGGCCCGAACCCATAGGATTCAAGCAACCCTTCTGATCAATCGCAGATGTAGACTGCAGATAGCTGCATGTCTATAGATGCTTCAGGGAACCGCTGATATTTGGTTTTCGAGAGAGTTTCCAAGCTTGTCTGATCTGCCTGCATATTGCAACCATGCATGCTTGAGTACAATGTCAGAAGGCCTAAGCGTTGGAGGGAACAATGCATGTCACAGGCTTGCATTGCTGTTGCTGTTGTTGCTAAAATGCTGCACTGTGGCGCTCCTTTGCAACAAACTGTCATGGGCCAGACATCTGTAGTAGCACCTTGCAACGCAACATGCATCCAAGACACCTCATATCATGCAGGTGCACAACATAGCCATGGGCAGGTGATCTGTAGCATAGATTGTGCAATGCCATCATGCACGTCTCAAAGAATAGCGCAGGGGTGGTCACATACAAACAAGCCATAGCCTTACTTGTCTGTAATGTGTATGAGAAGAAGCACTGCCAACTCAATGTTGACGCGCTGCGCCAGCAACACAATGTCCCTGATGGCAATACGGCTGGTTGCAGGTGCAGGGGCAGGGCTGGACCATGCAGAGCCTTAAGCCCCTGCCCACTCTAGGCTGACTGTCTTTATCACGGCTTTGTCCACCTGAATCTGCAACAGCAAGCACGGCACAGCAGGTGATTCACAGGAGAAATGAACAACATTTGGTAGTGTGAACTGCCCAAATGCTTGTATACATAGCAAACAACCAAAAGCAGTCTGTGCTGGCAGTATCTGCAAACTTGGCAAAGGCAATGTCTGGCAGCGTGAAGGTTGTGATGACTCACCACCAAGACTGGCTTCACGTATGAACAGGGTAACATCATGTACACATAAGAGGCAAGGTGATTCTATATCGTGCATAATTCATGCCTGGAGGTCTCATGTACATTACATCATTTATACATGAAGAAAGGCGATTTTATATTGTGCATAATTCACCCCTGGAGGTCTGATGGACATTGCTGCAACAGGGTGTTCAAGCAATATTCCCAGAGCCCTGGAACTAGACTCATCTGGGTGCCATGATTTAAGCAACAGCAATGACATCACAGCTGTTGGTGGCTTGAGACAACTGTGACGTGGTTGAGTGATCACCTGACAGGCACTGCAGCTTGACCAGAAACCAGCGCCTCTGTTGACTGGAATACCAAAGTGATTGGCACGGTCTGCACATAACACAAGAGTGTTCATATATGAGGAAATACCAGAGTATATACATGTATGACCCAGCAACATCCTGACATATGCCAGTGTCAGGATGTTGCTGGATGCAAGTGTCAGGATGTTGCTGGGGTGGCCTTCAATGAGCACCTGTCCGGGGCTTGTTGCACTACACTGCTCTGAGTAAGTGCACGAGCATGCTGATCATGTCATGCTGATGTGTTGCAAGTACTTCTTTATTGAGTACATAGCAAGTGAAGCATCATAGCAGGCACACGTACACTGCGTGCAACCTTAACATGCATATACTGACCACGCTGTCAAAACACGCAAACGACGCACAAGTAAGGGGCGCACCAGCTAGCAAAGGTTGACCGACCGGGTCCTACCGCCTACCATGCTTTCTTTACCCTGCTGGTATGGCTGCTGTCGATCGGCAACGCAGTACACCGCAACTCAAATGAGTAAGCAATGAGGATGGAGTACCGCATAACTCACAGGGTATTTGCACGGGTTGAGCTCGTGCGCGAGCAGTGCGCGCACGCTTTTGGTCGTGGTATGTAGCTACTCCAAGACCCATACTCGCCTATGTGACAAAAATGCAGTCTATATATATGGAACAAGACAGCTTGTGTAATAAGCAACACAACTGGCAACTTCTCGAAGTCGAGTCTCTGGCTCGCTGGGCAAGCTGTGTGACTCATGGCTTTCCGATCAGTTGACAATGCATTTGCCGTTGGCGGATGCGTGGTCGACCCACCCTTGGGGGTCGGATGGTAGGGTCATGGCCTAAACATGATCACATGATTTACTACCCATCTTTTGGTCCCATTCCCATCTGCTTTTGCAGTCTCCCGCAATCAAAACTCTGGTTCTGGGCAAGACTCTTGAGATTTGAGATGCTGCCACCAACTGTCAGCAGCATCTTTGTCTTTGTGTTTACAATGAATCAGCCTGCTACTCTTGATCAAGACCTGCTCAAGATGAACGGGACTGCCAATTCTTCCCCCAACTCAGGGGGTGATACACTTTTGTGGCTAGTCATGTTGTTCTACGTACTTGTCACGGTGATTTGCATAGGTCTATTAGCAACACTGCAACAGGTGCCTTGATATGGCCTCTGAGCACTGTTCAAGGTAGCATTGCCAAGCAGGCAATGCAAATGAGGTTCTATCTCAAGTCATCAGCCGGTGTCAGCGGCAGCCTACAAGTCTACCTTGCAGGCGCCTTCTTTGAAATATGTCAAATTTGATAGCCTTTTTGCTTTCATCAAAGCACCATTGGGATATATCAGATAAGCTCGTCACTTGCATCAGTGGTCAAACTTGACTTGATTGTAAAACGTTCAACAAATGATTCTGGCAATGCCTTGATGAGCATTCGGTTTTCACAAAATAACCTCCACGCTGTTGATGCCGTGTTTCCTTGATAGATTGGATCTCAGATACACGTTCCCAAGGATGCGCTGATCTGCAGAGCCTGGTAAAGTGCCTGGATCATAGAAGTATTGTGTTAGTGTTAGATGCAGATGCCGTGTTTGTTTGGGGAGCACATGCATTGGAGCATCGCAACTAATCAACACGCCTGCTCATATGAGCATGACTAATGCATACATGACATACCCTACAAGTGTGTATGCATATGTCTTGGTGTGCTAGCACCGATGCTGCAATATTTGAATTTGGTTTTTGATTCAAGTTACAGTGGTTTAGGGACAGCCACAACCTGTGTATATGTACGTACAGACTAATTAACCACTGTTTGACACCTGCACATGCATACAGCTACAAAGCAAACATTAAATGGTCGCAGAGGTTGTGCAAAGCATATGTTTGTGGCCTCAAGGCAGCAAGCTTGCTTTCCACATAACGCAAAAATGCAACTGACTTTGTCTGTGCTGCCACTTGCTTGGGGTTGCATAGGAAATTCCTTTCTGCACCCTTGCTTTTATCCTTCAAGTCCTGCTGTCTTAACTTTCTGCTGCTGCGTTTGTCTTCTCAGCAACACACCCTCAGCTCAGTGGGCTAAAGTGCCAAAAAATCAAATCTACAGCTGCCATGTCAGCACGACAACACTCAGTGCTTCATGTCTTTGTGCGCCTGGGAGCTGCGTCTTTCATTACAAAGTACTCAGCAGCCGTCATGAGCTTTTCAGATGCTTGCTGTACATCAAGAGACTCTGCATCTTCATGGTCAAGGCCTTCACACACTTCAGCAGCTTCAACTTGCCATGAGACAGGATTCATGAGGTCTGGCCACCAAGGATATGTTGCACATTGGGTGGGCCTGACTTGGTAAATGCTGCACAACTTGTCCTCGAGGAAGATGCAGTCCTGCAGAATGTACAACACAGCAAGTTTGATCTGACAGAATCGGTAACAGGCTGTGGAGCACTGCTTGTATACATGTCCTGCCACACAATCACCGTCTTTGCTGTATAAATTACAGCCAAGGAAGGCTTGGCTGAGCAGTGCGTCAGGTGAACACCTCTCCAGCATGAACTTGCACAGCATAGGAAGCAAAGCACAGTGATTGTACTTGAACGGATAGTGCAAAAGATGAAACCCAGGAGGAGGTATACCTTGTCCGGTCCTGCTTTGTACTTCAGCATGCGCCAACCAACCACTTTACTGAAGCTTTTGCAATAGGTGCTGAGAAAGTCGTCCAGCTGCAGGTTAAGATGAGCAGCGATGCCCATGCATTCTGCTTCACTTACCCAAACTTCTCCAGCGCCTGAGCAGCACTTGCCACACTCTGTACACTTGAATTGCTTGTCAGCAACAAGCGCAGCTGCACTGTTGTTCAGTGGCTTGGCTTGAGCTGTGATGATGAGACCTGCAGAGAGTCAGCTTGAGTTTGAACGTTCTTTGTAGGCAGGCCAGCCACAACTTTTGACTGCGCACTTTCGAAGCGACGTCTGGCGCGAATTCGACGGCATGTGTGTTTGCCGGTGTCCTCTACATGCGGCTGCCTTGCGGGCTTTGGCGCGTTGACGTGAATGTTCATGCGGGTGCGGGTGGGACCGGTTGCAAAAACGCGAAGTGTTCAAAGTTGACCTAATAGTTGACCAATCCTGCAGTTTTGAAGTTCAAACGAAGTCGCAGGCCTTGGCCAACTTGGCCCGGCTTTCGCAATGCTTGCATCTTCCCTTGCTTGTGTCGGCTACCACTTTGAGACATGCACATCTGGATCCTGTCCAGAGGCGACTGCAACGCGAGAGCTTCTTCCGATCTGCAAGGTGAACTACTGGATCCTGAGTAGATCACATGAAGGTCTTTGGAAAGTTGCGCCACTTGAGCTTGTACTTCATTGCAAGTGAACTCACTTCCTTTACCGACGGCCTCCTTACACGTGTATCCCAACTTGTGTATACTGCGGTTGGTCCCGATCGGGAGCACCTCTACAACTCTAAAGCTCACGTTAAGCTTTTTCTATGCAGTGATACCAGTGAGCAAGCCTACATGTCCAATCGAGTCGACAAGTGTGGAAGCAAAAGAGCTACGTAATGGTGACTGTGAGTGTGCTGTCTCCTAACCCCTTCCCCAAAGCCACTCAGGTCCCTCGCTCGCTGCATGCATAGTCAGCCTGGGTCGAGAGCATTTGTCTTCCTGCCTTTCATTGGCTTTGTTGTTCTTTGCAGCTGCCAAAGGTACGGCAGGAAAGTGGAGGCGCTCTGCAAGCAGTGTGTACAGCGCTTTGGGCGCGCTCGTCAAAAAAAATGCAGGCTATGGAGCAGCTGCCACTGTTGGTGGTGCTACTGGACCAGCTGTAGCTGGCAGCGGGATGGGATTCTTTGGGTTTACTTCAGCTGGACTTGTGAAGGACTCATTCGCAGCAAAGATGATGGCATCAGCAGGGGGCATGTTGAAGGCTGGCAGTTGGTGCTCATTTTGGCAGTCAGCAAGCGCAAGTAGCTTCTTTAGTGTGTCTGCAGCATACGTATGGGGACCCTGCACACTTGGAATGACTGTTGTTGGTGTATGTGTATATTCAAGAAGAAGGGAATTGTACCAAGGCATGACATCAGTTTACAAAAGGTTTCTAGGATGATCCAATTCTCAGGCAACTGCGCAGATGCACTTGTCACATAAGCATGGCAGTCTGCAACTATAAGGTGGCCAGCTTAAATGGACTGATGCATGGTTGCTGATCTCATATTGCTTATGAACAAAGGAAATACACAATGAAAGAAGTCTGTGTCTTTCAGCAATCATAAGGGGAGCCTCTTCAGGCGGCAGCCTGAAGCCTAGGCAACAGACCGTTGGTGTACTGAGGCCATATGACATGTATTTTAAACTGTCTTTGATAGACTTTCAGCGATACTTGACTCTGAGTTGGCAGCCACACACTCAAGCACTGCAGTGTCTTGTGTGGCTACAGCTGTGCCTGCAGGGACTGAACTTGTGTGTCTTGCAGTAATCAATGCTGTGAAACAGTTTGGATATGCCACGCCACTCAAACAGGGCCTCGTAACCTGCTACACAACCCAGCTGGGTGCTGAGATGCATCTGCATGCCATTGACTTGATGGTGGTAGTCCACATGCACTGTTAACTGCTTCCGACCACATGAGCCAAGGTGATAACCCTTATGCATTCAAGCCTTGGGGTAGAAACAGTGGGACTGCTGCTTTCTATGAGCACACATTGCATATGCAGATGAGAGTACAGCCAGTCCGGCTCACAGTGCCTGAATAGTTGCCGACAGCTTACGACATCCTGACTGTTGATATGAAATTGTCCACACTCAATAATAGAATCGACCTTGGAGTGAGCAGCTCGACGAGTTCCCAGATCAACAAGTCATTGGTAGGCTGCTGTGCAGCAATTGCAACCTGATGGGCTGTGATCACCCAGAAAGCACCGCTGCAGTGTGAATAAGCAGCAGTCATGCAGGGCTCCATATGTCTGCAAAGCTGCAAATGTGGGCAAAGCACCAGCAGTCTGCCGGCAGCGTCTTCCTCATGTCTGCTGTCACAATGGCTGAATGACCACTCCAATGAGAAATCCCACGCAGTTGCAAGGCTGCTCACAGTACTAGCAGCCTGTTGGCACTTCTCTGCCCATCGCTGCTGCCAAGGCTACTTCTAGCCGGAGGAGGCAGAGGGGGCAGGGCAAACTCTGAACCTGCCCCAGCAGCTGCCATGGCAGCTACCCTTGCTGCAGCAGCTGCAAATGCTGATGCACCTGCGTGCATCAGTACAAGCTTCATGACAGCACCCACAGACATTTGTCAGCAGACCTGCTGCGTTTGCATATACCAAAGCAGAAGAAAATGTATGACTTGGCTGTCATTCAGCTGTACAATGAGTGTGCATGTGCAGAACATTTATTGTGCTGCATTGCTGGCAGAGGGCGCCCTGGTGAAAACTGCAAAGGTGGTCAGGAAGTTGTTCAGTCTACTTTGGAACACATCAACGCACAGTGCTGTTGAGACGATGACTGCCCAAACAGGGCCTTATACAGGACGCTACTCAGGGCTATATGCACCTGACCCTATAGGAAGACCTGCCTGCAGCACAGTGCATGCTTGCTGGTTTGGTATGCTATTAATTTGATATGCTGTTAACTTGCTATGCGACTGCTTCAATGTGTTATGCATTTGATTTGCTGTTGATTTGATGAGGTGCTGATTGTATGTGCTATCGATTCAATATGCTGCTGAGGTCATATGCTGTTGATCTGCAAGTATTGTGCTATGACTTGTGGTTGGACCTGCTGCCTCACGAGGCTCATTGAATGCGTTGACTTTCCTTTCTTGTTTCTTTTTTAGCATTGGCTTTGCCTCAGATGGGGTTTGCATTGGCTTTGCCTCAGATTGCAATGGACACTCTACCTGTCTGAGCTCATCTTTTCATGTTTTCATGTTTTCATGTTTTCCAGCTGATTTTCACTTCATCTACTACCTTACAGTCTGGGGTGTGGAGCCAGATGTGACTCATCAGACATCCTGGCACGAAAGCACAAATGTATATGATGTGCGACAAAATCAAGCTGGAGGGAGATTTGCTCAAAAAGGAGGTCTAAGTTCATATTGACATCATTGCTGGGCATTTTCTGTAGGGAACACATTAAAACCCATCGGTGACATACCTGATCCTTGGGAGCTAAGGGGTGATGCACTAGATCCACCCAGAAGACCCCTGCTCCGAGGCCGGAAGCTTCCTTGCAGCGCGGCAGCTGCCCACTTAGCTGCTGCTGCAGTTGTCATTGGCGGGGCCGCTCTCAGGCCCCCTGGGACCACCTGAGGGGTTAGGGGCCGGGAAGAAGAGCGCAGGGATGATGCAGCGTAGGGGTCAACCACTGCCACAGTGTCTTCTGGAAGGTACCTACAGCAAGATGCAAGCACATGAGTAGGAATACATGAGTAAGATCACATGAGTAAGAGCAGATCAGTCAGAACACATGAACAAAAACAGTTTGGGCAGAGATCTTCTGGAAGGTACCTGCAGGAAGATGCAAGCACATGAGTAATAGAAGATGAGTAAGAACACATGGGTAAGAGCACATGAGTGACAACACATGCGTAATAACACATGAGTAAGAACATATGAGTGAAAACACAGGACTAAGAATGCATGAGTGAGAACACATGAGTAAGAACGCATGAGCAAGAACGGTTGAGCGAAAACCTATTTGCACTTGGTTGACTGCCACCACAATACGTGCTCAGAAACAGTCTGCAAGGCTTATAGGGTCACAAGCCAGAGGGCTGTTCTGGCCATGCCACTGTGCTAGAGTAGAAGCAGAGGTGTTACTAGACTGTGATGTTGTGTGCTGCCCAGGGCCCTGTCACATGTTGCTGCTAGACACAACGAGAGCTAGACTCAAAGGAGCGCACCCAACAGAAAATATTGTCTGCGACATATGGCAGGCAGAGCTGCACCATGTGGTATACAATCATACACAGTCTTGGTTCTGCGCCCATGCCACATCAGCGCTGGAAGTGTCAATCCAAACACAAGCACAGAGGGATGGGGTGAAAGGCTCACATGCTGATGAGGTAATGCAGCTGGCCAACCAGCAGCTGCTCTGCCAGGTAGGCAGCTTCCGCGTCACTGCCCTCCTCCAGAAGCTGCTGGAAGTGCGCCAGCTGACCCTCCAATGCAACCCCATCTTTCCTGGCTGAGGAGGGCAGCAGCACCCGCACCTGCTTCACCTGCATCAATAATAATAATAATAATAATAATAATAATAATAATAATAATAATAATAATAATAATAATAATAATAATGACAATGACAATGACCACAACGCTTTCCAGCTCATGGTGAGCTAGGTACATGCGGGACAAGTCTTGTCTTTCCAGAGCAGTCTGTCTTGCGCATGTCTAGAAGGTCTACTAATTTGACACTTTTGACAAGCACGCATCATGCATGGTCCGCGTTTTAGTTTGTTGTCTGTGTTGCTTTCAGTGCATGTCTCTGGGGCGTCCACACTGTGTCTGTCCTGTTGTCAGTATGTAAGTGTCTTCAGAGCGTCCATTCTGTGTCTGTCCTGGCGTCAGTGTGTGTCCCTGGGACGATCACACTCAGTCTGCCCAATCATATCACTCCATGTGTTGATTGCAAGCTGTTGAAACTAGCCTACTTTCTACACTATATGTCCATATGTGTGTACGTTCCTATGACACATATGCTTTACGAAAACGTGCATCTACTAATTCAATTCTACTGATGCAAGTCAAGCTCGTTCGGAAACACTGTGAGCACTGTGCTGTCAGCATCGTACTTGCATGACTGCTCACTGCATCATCAAGGTGGCTGAGTAACTGCAAGTCAGCAGCAGAGCCAAGGCTTTGAGGCACAGGAGATGGCTTAGAGAAGAAAAAGAAAAGACTACGCACTTATGCAGTGGCGTTGTATATGGGAAGTCAGGGATTAACGCCTAAACCCTAAATATAGACCACAGGAGATGCCTTACTTGTTCAGTGAGGGAGGGTTTGCACTTGGCCTAGGAGATGCCTAAGGGTTTTGGGGCACAGGAGATGCCTAAGGGTTTTGGGGCACAAGAGATGGCTTACTTGTTCAGTAAGGGAGGGCTTGCAGCTGGCAGCAGCATCCTCCAGCTGCTTGAAGAGAGTGTCTCTGAAGGAGGCACTGGGCGTAGAAGGCCTCCAGCCAGTGGGAGTTGCCAACTGAGCTGCCCCAAACAGCCTACACAACAAAAGGCAGCCTCAACTGGCACAGGCACACACAGAAGGTATCAAGTTTCCAAAGCAATGTTGCAACTGTCAAAGGCAGTGGGTATAGTCACATGGTGACGCCATCAGTGGATCTCTGTGCATAAGAACTTGCATAGCAACGGGTGGGAATGATGGCCATGGGTGTGCTGGAGGGGTGGGGTCTGCCCAGGTGGGGGTGCAGCCTCTGGTACTGTTCCCATCGGCTTTGCATTACACGTCATACAAGGCGTAACAAATGTCTACTGTAACGGGTAGCATGAGTTTCCACACTGACGCAAGGCATCTCTGTAACAAGAACAACAGAGATTCTGACAGCACGTCTGCATGAATAACATTGTAAATTAGTTTGAAATGTATCTGTGTATGATACCTAGCTTCAAATGTCGGTCAAGGGCTCCCAAATGCTTCTGCTGAGGCACATACAGAAGGCACTGGTTCCAAAATGGCCTAGCAAAGGCAAAGACAGAGGCAAGGACAAAGGAAAAGTCAAAGGCAACGGCAAAGTGAAAGGCCTGGGCAGCCCAGCATAATATTGGGCTTCTCATTGAATTGACGCTGAAAGGCATAGTTTTTTCTTTCTAAAGTGGAAGGCAAAGGCCAAAGCAAAGATAGAAAGCAAAGCCAACAAAAGTAGGCACCTAACAGATGATGCAGGCACAGAGAATGCTTGCAAGTGCATGAGGCTTACCTGCAGTCAAGTTTCCACATGCCAAAGCCATGCGTCCTGGCTGCATCCACAAAGGCATCTGCATCCACTGACTCCTTGGCCACCGCCTCTGACACTGCATACTGCATGACACAAGGCAGAGTCATTGCTTGTCGATCTACCACACCATGAACCGTGAGAGTATTCTCCACCTGAATGTTTCCCAGCTATGTTGATTATCCCTAGCCATGCAGTGACGCAAGATGCAGTCAAGGACAATTCTGTTGTATCCAAAACGCCATAAAGCACTTGTTAAAGAGTTGACTAGCAGCGTTTGATTAAAGGTCCAGGGTTTAAAGTTCAAGATTGGCGAGAATGTTGGAATTCAGCTACAAGTATGTAGGGTGGTCAAGGCGCCTGACAAACAAGCCAAGCACAAGACTGAAACTGCTGGCTGGAAAATCTGCATGCTGGTTCTATACCCCCTTTGACTACAAGTGCAGGCATGACCGCCATGATGAGCATAGTGCATCAACCATTCATGCGCACAAATGTTCAGCTGACACCTTGAGCGCAACAGCGAATCTTTGGGTGTCTTTGTAGGTTGTGCAGCAGATCAGACAGCTCCCGCATGTTTGCGAATTGCCTCATAGCAATGAACAATCCACTCCTGAAAGACTGATAAAACAGGCATTCATTTGCTCAAAAAAGTCCCAAAAACAAAGTTAAGAATTGCAAGAAGACATTCTCAAACAGGATGTGTCTCGGCATGAGGACAGTTACCTTCTCTTGCTCCAGCCATATGGTGGTGATGGCGGTGTCAGTCAGATCAGGCTGGGCCAAGGTCAGTGCAGCACTGGCCTGTGGTCTGTCCAAGAGACCGTCACCATCGCTGTCTGCAGCCTTGAACAGGGCCTGCAGGGTGGTCCTGTTGACTGACAGGCGCTTGAGGTAGTGGTCCAGCAAGGCCTGCATGAGGGGGTCTGCTGGGATGGTGCCTGCCTTC
>JAABUK010003959.1_pt1 | contig 24606 bp, 18 predicted proteins | sample 5559141 | NCBI WGS metagenome assembly JAABUK01 (sample SAMN10711869, study PRJNA513367) | rock metagenome | isolation source: Antarctica rocks | place: Antarctica: Victoria Land, Pudding Butte nord | collected 2016-01-03 | reverse complement strand
CCGTGACGCTCTCCCCGAACGTCACCTGAGCAACACAGGCGATGACGCAAATACTCCGCCGGTAAACCACAGAAACGTGGGTAGATTTTATGAAGCACTGCCGCGATAGCGGCTTAGTTCAATGCACATTGCACGCTACGACTGCACGCAACAATCGCCTGCTCAGACCAGAGTCGAAACAGGATCAGCCTCTTCCACCCGAGATCGCCTGAGTCCGGTCCGTGTTCTCGTTTCTTACCGTACGCTTCCGTAGCGATGGACCTTCCGGCCCTCGTGGCACGGAAGTCCTCGGCTAGGGCCGCGGGGGTCATGACCATCTACGCCGTGCCCAGCAGCCGTTCGGCAATGCGGCGCAGCTCTGCCGGGGACCAGTCGGTGCCGACGCCCTGGCAATGCGCCTGGAACAGCCCGGCGCAGGATTGCAGCTCCGCCTGCAACGGCCGCTCGTCCTCCGGCCCGTTCTGGCCGTCGGTCAGCAGGATCGCCTGGCACACCGCACCGGGCCACTGGGCAAACACGCCGGGGCAGCCGGCTGGCAAGCAAGCAGGCGGCAACTGCCCCGCTGTCCGAACGAGCCACCTCGTCATGAGGTTTGACCTGTCTCTGCGGTAAACCTAAACACTGTTCACTTATGGACGCAGCCCCACCTCTCCTCCGCACCCGCAAGCCGCGTGGCCAGGGCGCATCGCGCCGTGGCGAGATACTTGCGGCTGCCAAGCGGCTGTTCCTGCAGGATGGCATCCAGCACGCCACAATGCGCCGCATCGCCGCCGACGTGGGCGTCAGCAGCACGGCGCTGTATGTCTATTTCCCCGACAAGACCGCGATCCTGGATGCCATCGCCGAAGCGATGTTCGAGGCGCTGCTGGTCGCGTATGCCGGCTCGCAGGACCCGGCACTGCCGCACCTCGCCCGCTTCCGTGCGGGGCTGATGGCCTATGTGGACCTGGCGCTGTCCCGCCCGGACGAGTACCGCCTGACGTTCGACGCCAAATCCGCCAGCGCGTGCAGCAAGGTGGAGGCTGCGGACAAGTCGTTCGACATGCTGCGGGCCAGCGTGGCCGAACTCATGCAGGCCGGCATCTTCCGTCCCGGCGACCCGCTTGCGGTGGCAGAGGCGCTGTGGGCCTGTCTGCACGGCGTCGTCATGCTGCTGCTGAACCAGCCCGAGCACGTCGAGACCGCGCCGCAGCGCCTTGTGGACACCGTTATCGGCGCAGCGATCCGAGGGTTTCAAACCATAACCTAACCATTGTTAACTGAACAACGTTATGTTAACGCGACCTCAGAGCAGATGATGGTGACATGATGCGTGCGACCCTTCCCTTTCTTCTGGCCCTGCTGCTCTGCACCGCGGCCGGCGAGCCGCCCCGGCCGGTCCGCGTCGCGGTCGTGAGCCTGCGGCCCGTGCCGTCGCAGCTTGTGTTCTCCGGCACGGTGCAGGCGCGCGTCCAGGCCGACCTGGGCTTTCGCGTCGGCGGCAAGGTGGCGGCGCGGCTGGTCGAGGTCGGGGACCGCGTTCGCGCCGGCCAGGTGCTGGCCCGGCTGGATCAGGCCGACCTGAAGCTCTCGGAAGAGTCGGCGGAGGCGGCGTTGCAGGCAGCAGCGGCCGACCTGGCGAATGCCCGTGCGGACCTCGCACGCTATGACCAGCTTGGCCGCGGCTCCCCGGCCTACCTGCCATCCGAGGCCGACAAGCGCGGCGCCATGAGCAAGATGGCGGAGGCGCGCGTGGTGCAGGCGGCTCGGCAGCTTTCCCTGGCGCGCAGCCAGCGCGGCTATGGCGAGCTGACGGCGGACGCCGATGCCGTGGTGACGGCGCTGCCGGTGCAGGTCGGCCAGGTCGTCGCCGCCGGGCAGACGGTCGCGGCGCTGGCCCATATGAAGGGCATCGAGGTATCGGCGGACGTGCCGGAGAACCGGCTGGCAGAGGTGCGCGCGGCGGATTACGTCGCCCTCGCGCTCTGGGCGGCGCCGGGCCAGGTGCTGCACGGCCGGGTGCGGGAGGTCGGTGCGCTGGCCGATCCGGCCAGCCGGACCTACTCCGTGAAGGTCGAGGTGCAGGACGCGCCTGCAGGGCTGCTGGCGCTTGGGATGACAGCCACGGCCGCCTTCGACAAGCCCAGCCCGCCGGTCGCCCGCCTGCCCGCCACCGCGCTGACCGACCTGGGCGGCGTCCCGGCCGTTTGGGTCCTGGACCCGGCCCGCCAGCGCGCCGCGTTGCGCCCGGTGGAGATCGCCGGCTTGGCCGGCGACGGCAGCGTGCTGGTAAGCGATGGGCTGCACGACGGCGAACAGGTGGTGACGGCGGGCGTCGGGCAGATCAGTGCCGACATGGCGGTGACGGCCTGGGCGGGAGCGGCCCGGTGAAGGGCCTGTCCGCCCCGAACCTGTCGCTGTGGGCGTTGCAGCACCGGGCGCTGACGCTGTTCGCCATGGTGATGCTGGCCGCCGCCGGCACCTGGGCCTACCTGTCGCTCGGGCGGGCGGAGGACCCGGCGTTCACCATCAAGGACATGGTCATCGCCGTGGACTGGCCCGGCGCCACCGCCGACGAGATGTCCCGCCAGGTGACGGACCGCATCGAGCGCAAGCTGCAGGACCTGGCCCGCCTGGACCACACCGAAAGCCAGACGCAGCCGGGCCATGCCGTGGTGAAGGTGACGCTGCGGGACGACACGCCGGTGCGGCTGGTGCCGGACCTGTTCTACCAAGTACGCAAGAAGGTCGCCGACATGCGAGGCACCCTGCCGGACGGCGTGCAGGGGCCAAACTTCAACGACGAGTTCGGCGACACCTTCGGCATCGTCTATGCCCTGACCGGCGACGGCTTCTCCCTGCCCGAGCTGAAGCACGTCGCGGAGGACCTGCGCGAGCAGCTCCTGGCCGTACCCGGCGTCGGCAAGGTCGTGCTGGTCGGCCAGCAGCAGGAACAGATCAACATCGAGGTCTCCTACCGCAAGCTGGCGGAATTGGGCCTGACGCTGCCGGAGCTGTTCGACGCGGTCCGGCGGGAGAACAGCGTCGTCGCGGGCGGCTTCGTGGACACCGCGCACGACCGCATCCGGGTCCGCACGGCGCCGGCGCTGCAGGCGGCGGAGGCTTTGGCGGCGCTGCCGGTCTCGGCCCATGGGCGGCTGCTTCGCCTGGGCGACATCGCCACCATCAGCCGCGGGGTGGCGGACCCGCCGGCCAGCACCATGCGCTACAACGGCAAGCCCGCCCTGGGCCTGGGCATCAGCATGGCAGAGGGCGGCAACATGCTGGCGCTCGGCCGCCAGGTCGCGGACCGCATGGCCGCCATTGCGCCGACGCTGCCGCTGGGCGTCCAGGTCGGCCGGCTGCACGACCAGTCCGTGGTGGTGGCGGTGGACGTGAACGACTTCCAGGAATCGTTCCTGGAGGCGCTGGCCATCGTGCTGCTGGTCAGCTTCATCAGCCTGGGCTGGCGCACCGGCGTCGTCGTCGCCATCAGCGTGCCGCTGGTGCTGGCCGGCGTGTTCGTGGGCATGAAGCTGCTGGGCATTGACTTGCAGCGCATCTCGCTGGGCGCGATGGTGATCGCGCTGGGCCTGCTGGTGGATGATGCGATCATCGCGGTCGAGACGATGGTGGTAAAGTTGGAGCAGGGCTGGGACCGGGTGCGCGCCGGCAGCTTCGCCTATACCTCGACGGCGATGCCGATGCTGACGGGCACCCTGGTGACGGCGGCAGGCTACCTGCCGGTCGGCCTCGCGCAGTCCGGCACGGGGGAATATACCCAGGACATCTTCCGGGTCGTCGGGCTGGCGCTGGTGCTGAGCTGGTTCGTCGCCGTGCTGTTCGTGCCGCTGCTCGGCGCCACCCTGCTGCCCCAGCCGGCCCGGCGCGGCGGGGACGATGACGTGTATGGCGGCCGGGCCTACCGCCGCTTCGCCGGGCTGGTCGGCTGGTGCGTGCGGCGGCGCTGGACGGTGATCGGGCTGACGGTGCTGGCCTTCGGCGCGTCGGTCGCCGGCTTCACGCGGGTGCCGCAGCAGTTTTTCCCGGCCAGCGACCGGCTGGAGGTGCTGCTGGACGTGCGCCTGCCGGAAGGCGCAAGCTTTGCCGCAACGGCGGCGGAGGTGGCCCGGCTGGAGGCGCTGGTGGCGCCGCAGCCCGGCGTCACGTCCTATGCCGCCTACACCGGCACCGGCACCCCGCGCTTCTTCCTGGCGTTCGCGCCGGAGGTGGACCAGCCGAACTACGCGCAGTTCGTCATCAACACCGCCGCCATCCCCGCACGGGAGGCGCTGCTGCGCGTCCTGAACGCGGCGCTGGACGCGGGCGACTTCCCTGACGTGCGGCTGCGCCCGTCGCGGCTGGAGCTGGGGCCGCCGGTCGGCTACCCCGTGCAGTTCCGCGTCACCGGGCCGGACCCGATGCGGCTGCGCGGGATCGCCGCCGACGTGCAGCGGGCGATGCGCGCCAGCCCCCTGGTCCGCAACGTCAGCGGCAACTGGGGCCAGATGGGCAAGCAGGCCACCATCGTGCTGGACCAGGATAAGGCGCGTCTGCTGGGCCTATCGAGCGAGGCTGTGGCCACCACCTTGCAAACCTTGCAGCAGGGCGCCACCGTGACGCAGTACCGGGAGGGCACGGACCTGATCCCGGTGGTCGCCCGCGCCATCCCGCTGGAACGGCAGGACATCGGCAGCCTGGGCAACGTCACGGTGGCCTCCGCGAACGGCCGCGCGGTGCCGCTGGCGCAGGTGGCCAGCATCGGCTGGGGGCTGGAGCAGCCGGTCGCCTGGCGGCGCAATCGCACGCCGATGCTGCTGGTCCGCGCCGACACCGTGCCCGGCGTGCAGGCGCCCGACGCCACGGCAGCGGTCCTGCCGCTGCTGGCGGCGGTGAAGGCCGCGCTGCCGCCGGGCTACGCGGTCGAGACGGCGGGCGCCGTGGAGGAGAGCGCCAAGGGGGCGGCCAGCATCAACAAGGTCATGCCGCTGATGCTCGTCGTGATGCTGTTCTTGCTGATGGTGCAGATGCAGTCGTTCGCGCGGGTGCTGATGGTGGTGGCGACTGCGCCTCTGGGCCTGGTGGGGGTGACGGCCGCGCTGCTGGCGACGGGGGCGCCGTTCGGCTTCGTGGCGACCTTGGGCTGCATCGCGCTGGCCGGGATCATCATGCGGAACTCGGTCATCCTGGTGGACCAGATCGAGCGGGACATCCGGGAGGGCGTGGCGCCGGCCGAGGCCATCGTGGGAGCGACGGTGCGGCGGTCCCGCCCGATCGTGCTGACGGCTGCGGCGGCGATCCTGGCGCTGCTGCCGCTGGCGTTCTCGATCTTCTGGGGGCCGATGGCGATTGCGATCATGGGCGGGCTGGTGGGCGCCACGGTGCTGACCCTGTGCTTCGTGCCGGCCCTGTATGCCGTGGTGGCCCGGGTCGGCGTCCCGCAGCGGCGGTCCGCGAAGCTGCCGGCACTGCGTCCCGCGGAGTAGCGGGCCGGACGGGGCTGCCGGGCAGTCCGGGACAGCAATCTCCTGATCGCCCAGCGCATGTGCAGCGTTGGGCCAGTAATATTGATGCAGTATCGAAATATACTGGTGGCCAGCGTCGGCCTGCCCGAGCGTTTTCACCACTCCAGCCGGCCCGGCGGAGCAGGGCATCTCTCAACATTCTTTAGGATGAGTAAAGATTCGCACCGCAACCGGTTCGTTTGCACTTAGGTTAAGTGCATCCCGTCCTGGATCGGCCGCAAAGTGCGGCTTCTGCCTTGCGGGTCCCGAGAGGCTGAAATGACTCATTCATCACAAGTTAACATCCTTGCATCTTTGACTGACTAGCAGAGTGTTCGGCAACCACAAGCGCCGTGGAATGCGGAGAACCTCACCCGACCCGGAGCATTCGGCAATCTGGACTTTGAGGTTGATGAGAGCATCGGTGCGCTTTGGTGCTTCATGTCAGCAACGGACCAGCCGAACTTCTCGGCCGAATTGCTGGCCGACCTGGCGCAGGCCCAGGCTGCTGTCCGAGCCGGGGTGGCGCCGGGCCGGGCCGGAGCGGTCCCCCTGATACGCACCGTGGTGCTCGCATCGCGCACCCCCGGCATCTACAACCTGGGCGGCGACCTCAGCTTGTTCGCCGACTGCATACGCCGGCAGGACCGGGCACGGCTGGCCGAATATGCCCACAGTTGCGTGGACATCGTGTTCAACCACTCGGAAGGTTACGGCAATGGCCTGACGACCGTCGCACTGGTGCAGGGACAGGCGCTGGGCGGCGGCTTCGAAGCGGCGCTGTCCTCCCACGTCATCGTCGCCGAGAAGGGCGCCCGCCTCGGGTTGCCGGAAGTCATGTTCAACCTGTTTCCCGGCATGGGCGCCTACAGCTTCCTGTCGCGCCGGCTGACCCCTGCGGCGGCCGAACGGATGATCCTGTCCGGCAAGGTCCACACCGCGGAAGAGCTGTTCAACCTTGGGCTTGTGGACGTGCTTGCCGAGGACGGCGAGGGTGTCGCCGCGGTTCGGCAGGTCGTACGGGAAATGGACCGGCGGCACCAGTCCCGCCGTGCCATGCGGCATGTGTGCAACGCCGTAAACCCGATCAGCCGCGACGAGCTGATCCGGGTCACGGATATCTGGGTCGAAGCCGCCTTGGGACTTGCGGAGGAGGACCTGCGCCGGATGCAGCGGCTTGTGGCGGCCCAAACCCGCCTTCGGCCGATGCAAGCCATGATCGCCGCCGAGTAGGCAGTTCCTGCGCCGCCCCGCCGTCCCGTTTGGCGGAGGGTGCGGCTTGCGTCCTTACCAGGGAGGCGGCAACTTGCGGCTTCCTGCTGCCGCTTCTTTCCGGCCAGATCCGGGCAGTCCAGTGCTGCCGCGGATGTCCTCGAGCGCCAGTGCAACGCGGGCAAGCTCGCCTGCAAGGTCTTGCAGCAAGTGTCCGCCCGGTCCGGCTATGTCCGCCCGGGTCAGTGCCTGCAGGGCGCGGCAAATCTGCCGTAGCGGCTCCGCACCCATGTTGCCGGCCGCACTGTAGAGCGCATGGGCCTCCGCGCCGAGCGCGGCCATGTCGCCGGACCGTGCAGCCGACGCCAGCAGCACCTGCAGCCGTGCAGTGTCGGCCAGGAAATCGCCGATCAGGCCATTGAGGAAGTCTTCGCCGCCCAGGTCCCGGAGCTGGGTGATGGTCGCCATGTCCACCGTTGCAGGGGCACCGCCACGGAACCGTGGGTGTGTAGCGATGTCCGTCACTGGGCCAGGCAAGCTGCGGACCGCCGCCGCGACAGGCTGCACGCCGTGGAGCGCAGCCAGCACGTCTATTGCATCGAGGAGGACGCCGGGTTCGATCGGCTTCAGGAGGCACTGGTCCATGCCGGCCTCACGGCAGCACCGTTGAGTCTCGCTGGTCACGTCGGCGGTCAGTCCGATCACGGGCAGATGTGGGCGCCCCAGCGCGCCGAAGCGGTAGAGCTTGACCGCGTCCAGCCCTGTCATGACGGGCATGTTCACGTCCATCAGCACCACGTCGAACCTGGACCCGTTCATCGCATCCAGTGCCTGTTCGCCATCCCGCACGATGGTGGTGGCATGTCCGGCGCGGCGCAGGATCAGGTCTAGGACGCGGGTGTTGACAGCGTTGTCGTCCGCAACCAGGACGTGCAGCGGGCGCGTCCGGACCCAGACTGTTTGATCGGGCAGCCCGGCGGCAGCGGGATGCCGGGCTGCGATCCGCAGCGCGGCGGCAAGCCTCGTGTCAGAGGCGTCCGCCGACACGATTGTCGCAAATCGTTGCCGCAAGTCTAACGACGGCAGGCCGGCGGCATCCGGTTCCGCCACCAGAATGGTGCCGCCGGCACCGTGGCTGGCGTCTTGGACGGCGGCGCTCACAGCGGATGTCAGCGATACTCGGGACTCGCGCGCGTCCGCCTGCGACGCAGGGCTTCCCGGCCCGGCCACTTTGCACCCCAGGGTGCGAAGGCGCTGCAACAGCGGTTGCAGGGCGGCTGCTTCCGTGGTTTCGACAATGACCGCTGTGCCGGCCGGACGCACCGGTGCAAGCCCCGCCAGTGCCATGGGGAGCAACACCGTGAATGTGCTCCCCTGACCCTCCACGCTTTGCACCGACACCTGCCCGCCGAGCAGTGCCGCCAGCCGGCTGGTGATGGCCAGGCCAAGCCCGGTGCCGCCGAAGCGGTTGATGATTGTCCCGTCCGCCTGCACGAAGTCGTTGAAGATGCGCTCTTGGGCTTCCGGCGCGATGCCGATGCCGGAGTCCGTCACCTCGATCCGGAGCCGGCAGCCATGCTCGGCGCAGGGCGTTGCGTCTGCCGCCAGGACGACGACGCCGGACGGCGTGAACTTGATGGCGTTGGTCAGCAGGTTCAGCAGTATCTCGCTCAGGTGCCGGGCGTCGCCGACCAGGTCGAGCGGTGTGCGGGACGTGATGTGCAGGGCCGTCCGAAGCCCCTTTTCGCGGCTTCGGATGGAGACGATGTCCATCACCCCGGCCAGCACTTCGGCAAGGTCGAACCGTTCGGACGCGACTGGCATCCGGCCCGCCTCGATGCGCGACAGGTCCAGAATGCTGTCTATCAAGGACAGCAAAGCCCTGGACGCGGCGTCTATGGTGCCCGCCATCTCCTGCTGCCCCGGCGTAAGGGGGGTCGAGGCGATCAGGCCCGACATGCCTATGACGGCGTTCAATGGCGTGCGCAGCTCATGGCCGACACTGGCCAGGAAGGCGCTCTTTGCCTTGCTCGCCTCCTCCGCCTGTTGCTTGGCGTCCGACAGGGTCCGGATCAGCCGCCCAGCATACATCGGTATGGCCAGCAGGCCCGCAAGCAGCCCCAAGCCAAGCGGCAAGTTGTCCTGCCAGTATGGGGTGTAGAGCACGACCAGGCCGAAACCGGCGACACTTGCCGCCGCGGAAACGCGCAGCCACGGCAACCCGAAGCGGAACCCATTGCCCAAGATGACCCAAAGGTAGATCGTGAAGAACGGCGCGGTGACGGCCCCTCCCAGATGAAAGCCGTATGAAAGCACCCCGATATCCATGAACGCTGCCGCCAGGCGGCGCGTCCGCGACGTGCCTGGCCAGACTAGCGGGTGCGCCAGCAACAGAACCGTGCCGGCGCAGTAGGCAACACAGAGCAAGCGCAGCCGATACCCCTCCACCAGGTCATCCGGCATGAACAGGAGAAGATATGAGGCGACCAGGCCGCCAATCGCCAGGCGGTTGCCCAGCATCTCGTGCTCCCGGTCGCCGCTGCGGCGCAAGCGGTCCAGGGCCGACGCCTTGAGCGCAGCAAGCCGCCCGGCCCACCTCATGCCCGCTGCGCCGCCAGCAGGGCCACCTTGGGCAGGTGGTCGCGCTGGAACTGGTCCGCCGGCACCGGCCTGCCGAGGAGGTAGCCCTGGGCAAGCTGGCACCCGGCCTCCCGCAAGCGGGCGAGCTGCCCGGCCGTCTCGACCCCCTCCGCAAGCACCTCCATCCCCAAGCTGCGCCCGATGCCGATCACCGCCTTGACGATGGCGGAGCCGTCCCGGTCGGCCTCGAAGCCCTGGACGAAGGAACGGTCAATCTTGAGGCGGTCAATCGGCAGCTTCTGCAGGTAGGCCAGGGAGGAGTAGCCGGTCCCGAAGTCGTCCACGGCGACGCGCACGCCCAGCCGCCGCAGGGCGTGCAGGCTGGCGGCGACCTGGTGCTGGCTGGCCATCAGCGTGCCCTCTGTCAGCTCCAGCTCCAGCAGGCTCGGCGGCAACCCGGTCCGCCGCAGGGTTTGGACCACAAGTGCCTCCACGTCGTCGGCCTTGAAGGACTCGGCAGGCATGTTGACGCCGACGCGGACCGGCACGCCCATCGCAGCCCAGGACGCCGCCTGCCGGCACGCTTCGCCCAGCACCCACCGGGTGATCTCGACGATCAGGCCGGTGTCCTCGGCAAGCGGCAGGAACATGCCCGGGAGCGTCACCCCATAGCCGGACCTGTGCCACCGCAGCAGCGCCTCCGTCCCAACCAGGGCGCCGCTCACGACGTCCACCTGCGCCTGGTACCAGAGCTGCAGTTCCCCCCGCTCCATGCCCTCGCGCAACGCGATCTCCAGCAGGACCGTGTCCCGCGCCGCCGTCTGCATCTCGGGGTCGAAGAAGCGCGCCCGTCCCCGCCCTTCCTGCTTGGCGCGATACATCGCGAGGTCGGCGTTCTTGAGCAGTTGCTCCGCCGTGTCGGCGTCGCCGGGCGCCACCGTCATGCCGATGCTGGCGCCGATGAAGACGCTGTGGTGCTCGATGTGGAACGGCTCGGAGATCGCCTTGATCACGCGCCCTGCCAGCCGCTGCACGTCGTCCATGCCGGCCACGCCGACCTGAACGATGGCGAACTCGTCGCCGCCCAGCCGCGCCACGGTGTCCTCCTGCCGCGTCAGGCGCAGCAGCCGCGCCGCGGTCTCCTTCAGCAAGGCGTCGCCGTGGCCGTGGCCGAACCCGTCGTTGATGGTCTTGAACCGGTCGAGGTCTATGAAGTGCAGCGCGAACGCACGGTTTTCGTCGGTGGACCGGGCGATCTCGGACTGCAATGCCTGCTGCAAGGACAGCCGGTTGGGAAGGCCGGTCAAAGTATCATGGTGGGCAAGGTGCCGCATGGCCTCCTCTGCCCGTTTGCGCTCGGTGATATCGAACGACGTCGTCAGGACATGCCGGACGCCGCCGCCGGCATCATGCAGGGGAAACTTGCTGGTCAGCATGGTACGCCGTTGCGCCTGCTGGTCCACGACCTCCTCCTCGTAGCCGAGGATCGGCTTGCTGCTTCGGATAACCTGTTGATCCTGCAAGTCCTGAACGTTGGCCGCAGTTTTGTTCCTGCTCGCCGCAATGGCCAGGCCATACTTGTTGACGAACACGCACCTGCCCTCGGCGTCCGTGGCGCTGATCGCGGCTGGAATGGTGTCTATGACTTGGATCAGCCGTGCCCGGCTGTCCCGGATCGCCGTCTCAAGCGTCTGCTCGCTGCGTTCGAGGTCGCGCTGCAGCGTATCGGCCCGCGACCGGATATACCTCTGCTGCTCACCCAGGCGCAGCACGTTGCGCCCCCGGGTGATGAACTCCTGGTGGTCCACCGGGCTTTGCAGGAAATCGGTCGCACCGGCCTTCAGCGCACGCAGCCGGAACTCCCGGTCCTCATAGGCGGTGATGACGATGATGGGAACATCCTCGCCGGCGGGCGTTGCGCGCAGGCGTTCGATGAAGGCGGCGCCGTCCATGCCGGGCATCTTGTAGTCGGTGACGACCAGGTCGGGCCGGCGGCCCTCAATCCAGGCCAGCACCTCGGCAGGGTTGTCGAACGACACCACCTCCGCTCCGTCCCGTATCGCCGCGGCAAGCTGGGAGAAGATCACCCTGTTGGTGATCCGGTCGTCAACAACCACAATCAGCGCCATATGCACCCAGTCCTGAACTTGCCGCCGCGGCATCCTAACATGGCGTGCTTGCACCTTTGTTAATCTGCGGTTCTGCCCTCGCCAGGCCAGCTTATCCTATAGCATATTGTTGTGGCGCCATCGTAGTCCGGATGAGGCCACGCTAAGCGCGGCCGGTTCATGGCCGCTGCGGCGCAGGCGCCAGCCGATGCCTGATAGACTCGGAAACAAGCGATGCCCCGCCGCATCCGCCCGAGTTCGGACGCATGGCGGCGCTTGTGGAACCGGACAGCAGGGAGGCATTGTCGCAATGAACCTTCACTGGGCAGGGATGCGAACACACGGCCAAAATTACGCAGCCAGCATGAACGACGGCTTAACCGTCGGCATGCCGCCGCAGATCGGCGGTGGCGATGGCGCTTTGATGGCGCACCGCCGGGAAGATGCGCCTGCACGGGACGAACAACCCTGGAGCAGCGCTGCGGCCGGTTGCAGCCGCGCCACCCCGGACGCATCTTGCCGCGGCAACGCGGAGCCGCCCCATGTCCCTATTCGATCACCTGCAGCCCGAGGCCCTGGACCCCATCATGGCCGGCTTCCAGGAGTTCGGCGCCGACGCGCGGCCGGACAAGGTCAACCTGGGCGTCGGCATGTACTACGACGAGGACGGCCGCATCCCGATCCTGAACGTCGTCAGCGCGGCCGAAACCATGCTGGCCGCCGGGATCACGACCTGGGGCTACCTGCAGCCGGACGGCTTGCCGGCGCTGCGCAACGCGGCCAAGCGCCTGGTGTTCGGCGACGCCCTGGCGGTCGGCATGGGCGACCGCATCGTGACGGTGCAGAGCCTGGGCGGCACCGGCGCGCTCAAGCTGGGCGCGGACGTGATACGGCGGCTGGCGCCGGACAGCACCGTCATGCTCAGCCGTCCGACCTGGGGCAACCATCCCAGCATCTTCGGCGGCGCCGGGCTGCAGGTGGGGGAGTATCCCTACTTCGACCCTGCGACCGGCGGCGTGGACTGGCCCTCCATACGTGATGCGGTCGCCGGCATGGCGCCGGGCACCGTGCTGCTGCTGCATGCCTGCTGCCACAACCCTACCGGCGCCGACCTGCGGGCGGAGGACTGGCAGGAGCTGGCGCGGCTGATCCAGGAGCGGCAGCTCGTGCCTTTCCTCGACATGGCCTATGCCGGGTTCGCAGAGGGGCTGGAGGCAGACAGCGCGCCCGCGCGGCTGCTGGCCGGGCTGGGCGTGCCCGTGTTCGTCGCGACCTCGTTCTCCAAGTCTTTCGCGCTGTACGGGGAGCGCATCGGCGCATTGTCGGTCGTCGCGGCCGACGCGGCGCAGGCCCGGCTGGTGCTGGAAAAGGTAAAGATTGCCGTTCGCACCAACTATTCGACCCCGCCAAGCCACGGCGCGCTGCTGGTGTCCACCATCCTGAACGACCCGGCGCTGCGTGCGGACTGGGAAGCGGAGCTGGACGGGATGCGCCGCCGCATCCAGCGGATGCGGGAGGGATTGGTTGCGCGCCTGGCCGGCAACAACGCCCGGGACTACGGCCGCTTCCTGCATCAGCGTGGCTTGTTCTCCTACTCCGGGCTGGATGGGGGGCGCATGGCGCGGCTCAAGGGGGAGTTCGGCATCTATGGCGTCAGCGACGGTCTCCTGTGCATGGCGGCGCTGACCGAACGGACCCTGGACCGGGTTGCCGCCGGCATCCGGGCGGTGGCGTAGCGCTCGTCCATGATCGTCGCCACATGATTGTCGCCCGGGATGTGCCGGCGCTGCGCCGGGCGTTGGCCAGCCTGCCCCGCCCGCTCGCCCTGGTGCCCACCATGGGCGCGCTGCATGACGGGCACGTCGCGCTGCTGCGGGAGGGCCAGCGGCAGGCGGCCAGCACCGCCACGTCCATCTTCGTGAACCCGCTGCAGTTCTCTGCCAACGAAGACTTCGACCGCTATCCCCGTGATGATGCGGCAGACCTGGCCCTGCTGGAGGCTGCCGGTTGCGATGTCACCTGGCTGCCGGCGATGGACGCCATGTATCCGCCGGGCCACGCGACGATGGTGGAGGTGGACGGCCCGGCCGAGGGGTTCGAGGGCACCGCGCGCCCCGGCCACTTCCGCGGCATGGCGACCGTAGTGGCGAAGCTGCTGCACCAGGCCGGCCCGGAGCTGGTGATGTTCGGCGAGAAGGACTGGCAGCAGTTGCAGGTGGTGCGCCGGATGGCAGCCGACCTGGACTGGCCCGTGCAGGTCGTCGCGGTGCCGACCTTGCGCGACGCGGACGGCCTCGCCTTGTCATCCCGCAACAGGTACTTGACCCCGGCGCAGCGGGCGGTGGCGCCGGGGCTGCACCAGGTGCTGCAAGCCATTGCCCAAGCCGGCGCCGGCCCGGCAGCCCTGGCGGAAAGCGAGACGCGGCTGCGCGCAATGGGGATGCAGCCGGACTACCTCGCCTTGGTGGAGGCCGAAACGATGCGCGCCATCACCGCGCCGTCCGGCCCTGCCAGGCTGGTGGCCGCGGCGCGGCTCGGCACGGTGCGGCTGCTGGACAACGTCGCGGTCCCGGCCGCCGCCTGCGTGCCGGCCTGGTCTCGCAACGCATGATGCGTCCCGTCCCGCTGAGGCCGGCGAAGGTCCTTGGTAACGCCCAGTTCACACAGTCCAGACATGCGCCCGGAAGCGCGGCGCCGGGCGTGCAGCCGACGGGACTGCATGGCACGATAAGCCGCAACAGGCACGGTGCCGCCAAGCAGCGAACCAAGGGCGCGGCGCGGCGTCACGTCTGGACGCCCAACGGAGCACCTGGACATGAGCCAAGCCCTGACCGCGCCGCCGCTGCAGCGCACGCTGTTCCCCGTCCTGCTGGCGGTCAGCTTCTGCCACCTGCTGAACGACCTGATCCAGTCCCTGCTGCCGGCAATCTACCCGATCCTGAAAGACGGCTACGCCCTCAGCTTCGCGCAGATCGGCTACATCACCCTGGCGTTCCAGTTGACGGCGTCGCTGCTGCAGCCGGTGGTGGGGCTTTACACCGACCGGCGGCCGGTGCCGTTCTCCCTGCCGGCCGGGATGGGCTGCACCCTGGCCGGGCTGCTGCTGCTGTCGGCCGCCGGCAGCTTCGGCCTGCTGCTGGTGGCGGCCGGCCTGGTGGGGCTGGGGTCGTCGGTGTTCCATCCAGAGGCCGCCCGGGTCGCGCGGGCGGCGTCCGGCGGGCGCTATGGCCTGGCGCAGTCGGTGTTCCAGGTCGGCGGCAACGCCGGGGCGGCGCTGGGGCCGCTGGCGGCGGCGTTCGTGGTGCTGCGCTTCGGCCAAGGCAGCATAGCCTGGTTCTCCGGCGTGGCGCTGCTGGCGATGGCGGTGCTGTGGGCCGTCAGCCGGTGGTACGCGGCGCGCAGCCGGACGCGGGTTGCGGCAGCGGTGCGGGAGACAGGGCTACCGCGGCACCGGGTCGCCCTGTCCATCGCGGTGCTGGTGGCGCTGCTGTTCAGCAAGTTCTTCTATGTCGCCAGCCTGAACACCTATTACACCTTCTACTTGATCGAGACGTTCGGCGTGTCGGTGCAGGCGTCGCAGTTGCTGCTGTTCCTGTTCCTGGGCGCGTTCGCGGTCGGCGTGCTGGCCGGCGGGCCGATTGGCGACCGGGTAGGGCGCAAGCGGGTGATCTGGTTCTCCATCCTGGGCGTGCTGCCGTTCACCCTGGCGCTGCCCTATGCCAACCTGGCCTGGACGGCGGCGCTGACGGTCGTGATCGGCCTCGTGCTGGCCTCCGCCTCCTCCGCCATCATCGTCTATGCCCAGGAGCTGCTGCCCGGCAACGTCGGGCTGGTCAACGGCCTGTTCTTCGGCCTTGCCTTCGGCCTGGGCGGGCTGGGCGCTGCGGTGCTGGGAGAGCTGATCGACTTGACCAGCATCACGACGGTCTATCGCATCTGCGCCTACCTGCCGGCGCTCGGCCTGCTGGCGGTGTTCCTGCCGGACATGCGGAGCGAGACGTGACCGCGCGAAGCCGGTCCGTCCCGGCATACGTCAAGTTCAACCTTTCCTGATCGGCCCGCGTGGAAATCCTTGCCGACCCCGGCGTTGCCGTACGACACCAGCAGGAAAACGAACATGAGCGACGTGACCGAGTACTACCTGACCGGCCTCCGCAACCAACACGCCGTCGAGGGCCAAGCCGTCGAGACCATTGAGGGCCAGCTTAGCCGCATGGCGGACTACCCGCAGCTCCACGTCCGCATGAAGCAGGAGGTCGAGCGGTCCCGCACCCAGGCGAGCCGGCTGGAGGGCCTGCTGGCCAAGCACGGCACCACCGCGTCGGCCACCAAGGAAACCGTGACCAACATCGTCGGCAAGGTGTCCGGCCTGGTACACATCAGTGCCCCGGACGAGGTCATAAAGAACGTCCTCGCCGCCATCGGCTTCAAGGCTTACGAGATTGCCTCCTACAAGACGCTGATGGCGACGGCCGAGTTCGCCGGCATGAAGGACGACGTGGCGGTGCTGAAGCAGTCGCAGACCGAGGAGATGGAAATGGGCGATTGGCTGGGCGAGCACCTGCCGGCGTTCGTGCAGCAATATCTGGGTACGATGAAGTCCGCCTAGCGCGCGGGTGCCCTGAGGCGGGATGCACGTTCTGCATCCCGCCGTGCCTGTCCCATCTAGGAAAAGCCGGGTATTCTGTCCAAGGTTGATCGGGGCAGCGCCCCAGCATTGATGAAGGAACGGATGGGATGACTGAGACAAACTGGCTATGGATCGCCACAATCGGCATGTTGGCCGGCTCGCTGCTGCTGTTCGCGGCCGGTGGCCGGCGCACGCAGGACGAGGAGGGCCATAGCCTGGTCCACGGTTTCGTGCCGCTGTTCGCCGCGGTCTCCTATTTTGCGATGGCGGTGCATCAGGGCGAGGCCACCCTGTCCAGCGGCCGGGTGTTTCTGTTCGCGCGCTACCTCGATTGGTCGGTCACGACGCCGGCGCTGCTGCTGGGCCTGTCCATGACCGCGCTGCACGGTGCGCGGCGCCGGGTTGGGCTGGTGGCCGGGCTGCTCGTGTCGGACGTGGTGATGATCGTGACCGGGCTGTTCTTCGGCGCATCGCAGGTGCCGTTCATCAAGTGGGTCTGGTACGCCGCAAGCTGCGTGGCGTTCCTGGCCGTCCTCTGGGTGATGTTCGTGCCGCTGATGCAGGAGGCGCGGGCACGGGACCAAGTGCGGCGGGATACCTATGTCCGCAACGCCATCCTGCTGACGGTGCTGTGGCTGATCTACCCCGTCCTGGTCCTGGCCGGGCCGGATGGGCTTGGGCTGCTGGCGCCCACGCCGGCCACTGCGGGCATTGCGGTCCTCGACCTGGTGGCCAAGGTTGCTTACGGGCTGGTCGCGCTGATCGGCAGCAGGGCCATCACCTCCGCGGACCTAATCCGTGGCGAGGTGTCTGCGGCAGAGGTCGTGACACGTGCCGTCCCGAGCGGCGCCCTGCGTCCCGCGCGCCGTGCCTGACGCTAGGGTGTGAAGGCAGGCCGGTGCGGGATGCCGGGCGCCATCGGCGGCCGGCCCGCACCGGCGCATGATCCGGCGCACGATCCTGGCATGAGCACGCAGCCGCAGCCGTCCGAGGAGGCCCGGGAGCGTCCTGGCAGCGGGACGCCCCGGTTCAACCTTGGCGCAAACCCGTTCGCCGTCCTGGGCGCAACGTCGCGGACCCCGGCCGCAGACCTGCAGGAGCTTGCCGACCGCGCCGGCACCCCGGCTGCGGCGGCTGCGGCACGCCTTCTCGCCGTGCCGCGGAGCAGGCTGGGCGCCGAGGTGTCCTTCCTGCCCGGCGCTGCGGACGCCGCACCCATCTTGCTGGCGGCGCTGGCCCGGGGCGAGCATCCCGTCACCATCTGGCTCCCGCCCGCAGCCAAGGCCAATATACTGGCCCATCTTTGCGCCGCCGGGCAGGCGACGGCGGGCGAGCGGTCCTCCCTGGTCGCCGCGCAACCCGCCTCGGGCGACCCTGCCCTAGCGGCTGCGATCAATGGGGACCGTAACGCCGCCGGCGTGCCGCAGCTGCAGCCTGCCGCCCTGCGGACGGAGCAGGACGGACTGATGTACCAGCACGCCGCCGCCATCGTCGCCTCCTGCATGGCGAGCCAGGACGCCGCAGCCGAGCTTGCGTCCCTGGTCCGCACGGCGGCGCCAGGCGCTCCCGCGACCCTCATGCGGCGGGCGGCGGCGGCCTGGGCACGCGGCTCCGCCACCAAGCTCGCAGATCTTGCATACGCCGCCGACGCCATCCGGCAGCGGTTGCAGGACGATGGCGGCGCCGGGCAGGTGGACGAGCTGTGCAGCGCCGTGCGGTCCTGGGCGGCAATGGACGCGCCGCAGCGCGCGGCGGACTCGCGGGCCGGGCTGGACCATGAGCCGGCGCTGAGGGCGCTGGCGTCCGGCGGCGGCGGACCTTGCGGCGAACGGGCGGCCGGACCTGGGCCTCCGCCTGGCGCGCACCTTGGCCGACACCTTCGACGACCTCCCCGGCGAGGCCGCGAGGTTGCAGGACGAGGTCCGCCTCATCGCCGGCCAATTGGACGACCAGGCGCTGGATCAGCATCTGGCGCCCTTGCGCGCGTTGGCCGGCCAGCTTGCCGCAGCGCCTGGCAAGCTGCAGGCCGACCTGGCGAAGCGTCCCTTCGGTCCCGGCGCCCGCGGCGTCGCCGGGGAGCTGTGGTCCTTGTTCGATGCCGCTTGCCGGGCAAGCAACGTGTCGGAGGCGCCCTGGACCATCCTCCGCGCGCTTGTGCAGAAGATGGGCGGCCCCTGGCACCGCTCCGGTGCGGCAACCGCCTTCATCCTGCAGCGCGGCCTGATCGAGAAGGCTGGCGCGTCCGGCCGCATTGCGCTGATGGGCGTGCTCGCGGCGGAGCAGCGCGGCCTGGTCGAACGGGCGCTGGCCCATGACTACGAAACCAAGCTGCAAGCCATGCAGGGCTTCTGGAGCAACGGGCTGATCCAGCGCCGCGCCGCCCTGGCCGCCTTGCGCCGGCTGCTGCCCGCCGTCACCGAACCGGCCCGGCGCGCGGCGCTCGCCGACCAGGAACGCCTGCTGGCCAAGCGCAGCCGCGGCGGCTGGCGGCTGGCCCTCGTGCTGATCGCATGCGGAAGCGCCCTGGTGCGGTTCGCCGTGATGGACGGCAACTATGCGCGAAACGCCCCTTACCGGCAGCCGGCGCCGCGTGCCGTTCCGGCGCCCGTCCTGCCCGGGCCGGCGCCCGCCGCGCCTGCCGGCACGATGGCCGATGACCCTCCTCCCATGGCCAAGCTGCCGGTCCCGCTCCCCCCATCGGCCAAGTTCCCGGACGAGCAGCCCCTGCCCGCGCCCGCTCCAAAACTGGCCTTCCCCATCCGCCTACCGCGTGAAGCACAGCCGAAGCCTGCCGGGGGCGCGATGACGCTGCCGGAGGTTAGGTGGTGCGCGTTCAACGCGGTCCGGCTTGGTGCCGCCGAGGCCGCGGCGACGCCACGGCAGATGCCCGCCGTGCTGGTGCTGCGCTCCACCTGGAGCACGCTTTGCAGAAACGACCGTCCGATTCTGCGGCAGCTCATGGCCAACGCGCAGGCTGCATCCTCGCACGAAACGCGCCTGCCGGCGGAAGGCCGCGCCATGCTGCTGGGCATTCCATGACCAGGCAGGACGGGACCGGGCCGGACGGGACCTGGCCGGACGGGACCGCCGCGGCGCAGCCCGCCCTGCTGCTGCTGGCGACGGAATGGTGGAAGAGCACCCGCCGCCTGTTGCGCCTGGCTGCGGAGGCCGCACCGGACAGGGTGGAGCGGGAGCGGGCGCAGGCGACCTACGCCGCCCGGCGCATCACCGCAGCGCTGGCCGGGCTGGGCCTGCGGCTTGCGGACCACGACGGCCAGCCCTATTCGCCCGCCATGCCTGCCGAGCCGGTCAACCCCGAGGACTTCGACACCGAGGAGGGCCTGGTCGTGGCTGAGACCATCGAGCCGACCGTGCTGCGGGACGGCCGCATCGTGCAGCGCGGCAAGGTTGTGCTGCGCCGCGCCGGCCCGGTGCGCCAGGCGGCGGACAGCGCGCCACCGCGTGCCATGCGGACCATGCCGCCGGGCACAACGGAGTAGGATCGCGACATGCAGATCGGCATAGACCTTGGCACGTCCAACAGCAGCATCGCCGGGCACCGCGCCGGCCGCCCCGTGCTGTTCCGCACCCCGGAGGGGGCGGAGGTGATGCCGAGCGTCATCCACATGGACCGCCGCGGCAACCGCACCGTGGGCGTGCGCGCCTACGACCAGGCCATCATGGCGCCGGAGAACGTGGCGCAGGGCTTCAAGCGGCTGATGGGCACCACGACACCGTTGCGCTTCGCCGCCGCCGGGCAGGAGATGCTGCCGGAGGAGGCCAGCGCCGAGCTGCTGCGTAACATGGTGGGCTACGCCTTGGTGGAGGCGGGCGAGGGGCGGATAGAGGGCGCGGTCGTCACCATCCCCGCGGCGTTCAACCAGTTGCAGAGCGAGGCGACCCTGGCCGCCGCGGAGTCCGCCGGGCTGGACCGCGTGGCGCTGTTGCAGGAGCCGGTCGCCGCCGCGATGGCCGCCATGGCGGCGAGCAGCGAGCGGGGCGGGCAGTTCCTGGTCTATGACCTCGGCGGCGGGACGTTCGACCTGGCGCTGGTGCAGGCCAGCGGCGGGGTCGTGAACGTGGTGGCGCATGAGGGCGTCAACATGCTCGGCGGCCGGGACTTCGACCGCATGATCCTGGACGAGCTGGTGCGGCCCTGGCTGGCCGCCACGTTCCAGTTGCCGGACGGGTTTCAGGCGGACAAGCGATACGACCGCCTGGTCCGCGTCGCCCGGCTGGCGGCGGAGCGGGCGAAGGTGGAGCTGTCCACCCGGCACGAGACCAGCATCAGCGTGTCGGACGACCTGGTCCGGCTGGAGGACGCGCGGGGCGAGCCGATCTACCTTGACGTGCCGATCACCCGTGCGCGGCTGGACGCGCTGGTCGAGGGGTCGGTGGCCCAGACCGTCGCGCTATCCCGCAAGATCATCGAGGACGCGGGCTATTCGGCGTCGGACATCAGCCGCATCGTGCTGATCGGCGGCCCCACCAAGATGCCGCTGGTGCGCGCCCGCGTCGGCGCAGACCTGGGCATCCCCGTCGAGGACCCCGGCCGCGTGGACCCGATGACCGCCGTCGCCATCGGCGCCGCGATCTACTGCGAAAGCCGGGACTGGTCCGGCGCCACCAGCCGCGCCAAGCCGACGCGCGCCCAGGCCGAGGCCGGCGCCGCCATAGCGGTCGCCCTGGACTATGAGGCCCGCACGGCCGGTTCGTCCGCGCGCCTGCGCGCCACCCGCACCGCCGGGCCGGACGGCATCACGTTGCAAGTGGAAAGCACCCTGGGCTGGAGCAGCGGGCGCCTGCCGCTTGACGCCCCGGTGGAGCTGCAACTGGCCCTGCCCGACCCCGGCGCGAACCGCTTCCGCGTCCTGGTGTTCGACCCGCAGGGCCGCCCGGTGGCGGACGCCTCGCAGGAGTTCAGCATCGTCCGCGCCGCCGCGGCCAGCGCCGGCATCCCGGCGTCGCAGACCGTCGGGGTGAAGGTGCTGGACGACGCCGGGCGCAACACCATCGAGACGCTGGTGCCCAAGGGCGCGCTGCTGCCGCTGTCGGGCACGACGCGCTTCCGTGCCGCCAACCTGCTGCGCGCCAGCGGCCACGGCATGTTGCGGCTGGAATTGTTCCAGGTCAGCGACACCGCCGTGCTCGACCCGGCGCTGAACCTGCACATCGGCGAGTTCCGCATACGCGGCGCCGACCTGCCGGACAGCATGGCGGTGCGCCGAGGCGACGAGCTGCTGGTGCATTGGGTGATGACCGAGGGCCAGACCCTCAAGGCCGAGCTGGAGGTGCCGAGCCTCGCCCAGACCTTCGACAGCACCAATTTCTACGACTGGCAGACCGGCCGCACCTCGTTCGAGGGCGAGGAGGGCGCGCGCCTGGCCGACGAGATGCTGGACGATGCGGAGGAGGAGGTGAACGAGGCGGTAAAGACCCTGCCGCTGCACGCCCGCACCAAGCTGGAGCCGCTGGGCGCCCGCGTGTCGCGCGCCCGCGCCTTGCTGCGCGGGACGCAGGACCCGGACGCGCGCCGAGGTGCGGCGGAGGAGGCGCGGCTGATACGCCAGGCCGTCGCGACCGCGTGCAGCCAGCCCGACGCCCGCGCGGCGGTGCTGCGGCGCGAGCTGAACGACTGGATCGGTTTCTGGGACCGCGACGTGCGCCCGGCCGCGCCGCCGCAGGCCAACGCGCGGGCCGACCAGCTTGTCCGCAGCGCCCGCACCGAGATCGAGTCCGCCAGCCAGGACGGCTTCGACATGGCGGACAGCCTGCTCCGCCAGCTCGACAAGCTGTTCTGGCGCGAGGGATTGGAGCAGGCCGGCTTTCTGGCGACCTACTGGCGGTTCGCCCGCAAGGACCGCCACAAGATGCGCGACAAGGAGCGGTTCGACGCCCTGCTCGCCGAGGGCGACGCGCAGCTTGCGGCAGGCGACATGCCGGCGCTGCGGGACACGCTCCACGCCGTATGGAACAACAAGACCTCGACCGTGCGCCTGCGCGACGTTGCCGCCAGCGCCGACGTGCTGCGGGAATGACGGGGTTTCCCTGGCTGCCGATTGGCACGCCGTTGCCCGGCGGCGGTGGCGGCCTGGCGCGGCTGCTGGACGGCGGGCCGGCCTGGCAGCTTTGCGCGACGACCGGCGGCGGCCGGGTCGCGCTGCTGCTGCGGCGGGAGGCGTCCGCCCCGTGGTGGGCGGCGGAACTCGACGCCCTGGCCGCCACCGTAGGGCGCCCGTTGCAGGAGATGGAGGGCCTAGCCTGCCTGATGCTGCCTGCGTCCGCCCGTCCCTATACCCTGCCCGGCCTGGCGCTCCGCAGCCCGGCGCTGGGCGCGGCGGAGGCGGAGGCGCTGGGGCGTGCCCTGACGGCCCTGCACGGCCGCCGTCCGCTGGCCGGGTGGTCGAGCGCGCTGTTCTTGCCCGACCCCGGCTTTGCGCTCGCGATGGCGGAGGACCCGGCTGACGACCGCCGGGCCGCCCTGGTCGCGGCGCTGTCGGGCGGGGTGCGCGACGGGGCGCTGGCGCCGGGCCGCATCGCCGAGATCAACCCGCGGCTGGACCCCGCCGCCGTCGAGCGGCTGCTGGCCACCGCGGGCAAGCCGGCCCTGCATCGCGCCGGGCCGGATGGGGAGGGGTTCCACCTGCCAGGCCAGCCCCGGCTGCAATCGCTGCTGCGGGACCGGGTGCTGGACGTGCTGCACCGTCCGGCGGATTATGCCCGCATGGGCGTGCCCTTCCCAGCAGGCGTGCTGCTGGCGGGGCCGCCGGGCTGCGGCAAGAGCTTTGCCGCCGGGCGCATCGCCGCTTTCCTGGGCTGGCCGCTGCATGAGATACAGGTCTCGGGCGTCGGCAGCATGTGGCTGCACGAGACGGCGCGGCGCCTGGCAGAGGCGTTCGACGCCGCCGCGGCGGAGGCGCCCGCGGTCGTGCTGCTGGAAGAGCTGGACGCGCTCGGCCGCACCCGCGCCGATGGCCAGGGGCCAACGTCGGAGGAGGTCAACACCTTGCTGCGCCTGGTGGAGGCCGCGCCGGGCCGCCGCTTGCTGGTTGTCGGCACTACCAACCGCCCCGACGCTATAGACCCGGCGCTGCGCCGGCGCGGGCGCTTCGACCTGGTGGAGACCATGGACTTCCCGGATGAACACGGCATTGGCGAGATGCTGCGCGCCCTGCTGCAAGACCGCCCGCACGCCCCGGCGCTGGATTTGCAACGCGCCGCCCGCACCCTGGCCCGCCGCCCCGTGAGCGACGCCGTCTGGGTCGTGAACGAGGCCGCACGGCTGGCGGTGCGCGGCGGGCACGAGATGATTGACGACTTGGTGCTGGCCCGGGCGGTGCAGGCGCTATCGTGAGGGCAACAGCGGCGGAGCGACTTGGCGCTCCTGCCGCGGCCGATGCCGCGTGGCCAGGCGAGGGTGCCTGGCCATGGCCAACGGAAGCACCGGGATGATGAAGCCGGTGCTGGTTCGGAGAGGAATGAGTTGATGGCCACCGTGCCCTCCTTGCCGGACCGCCCTCTGCACGCCCGGCCGCCCACGGCAGTGTTCAGCGGCATCTTCGGCGCATTGGCTTGGCTGTTCTGCGCCGGGTGCCTGGTATTCATCGCGTTGGGCCTTGGCCCGGACCTGGCCGCGGACTGGCGGGTGCGGGACGCCGCCATGCCGGTCCGGTCCGGCCACCTGGCCGGCGGCAAGTGCAGCAGCAAGCTGTTCATTCATATCTGCGAGGCAACCCTGACGGCGCCCGACCCCGCAGGGACGCAACCCCTTCAGCGCAACGTGGACTTCGCCTTCGCCTCCCTCATGCTGGGGGACTTCAGCGCCATGGTCGTGGCCGACCCGGCGCGGCCGGCGCTGCTGACCACCGATCTGGCGCTGGACCACTTTTGGGACCGTGTGGTGACTTTCGTCCTGGCGCTCGCGCTGTTCGCCGGCATCGTCGTTGTGAGCGTGGCTGGCATGGCGCGCACTCGGCGGGACCGGGCGCTGTGGCGCGCAACGCCGTCCGTTCTTGTCCCGCTGCACCTGACGAAAATCGTGCGGTCCCGCACCAGCGCGGCCTGGACGGTGCAGGCGGAGGACGGCAAGGCGGCGCAGTGGACCGTGCCGCACCGCTCCCGGCCGTTCGCGCTGTGTTCGGACGACATGGTGCTCGGGCTGCGGCGCCAGGTGGATGGGGCGGTCATGCCGCTGGACGCCGCCCTGCGCTGGGTGAACCTGACAGCGGCAGAGCGGGCAGCAGCGACGCCGTTGAACTGACGCAAGCCTCCCGGCGTAAACCCTGGCCTGGCCGGGGCGTATGGAACCAACCCGCATCACAAGGAACGCAGCCATGCCGCCGACCCGAAGCCTGATCGCAGCAGCCCTCGCTCTTGGGGCGGTGGTTGCGCCTTTGACATCTCCCGCGCAGGCCGCCGGGTCCGGGCCTGTCCTGCTGGCGCAGGGGGCCGCCCCGCCCGCTGCATCGTCCAATGGATAACGTTCTTTACGCCATCCCTGGCACGACAGCTGCCCCGTGCGGCGCGGACGGTGCCGGGATGGCGTAAAGAAGCGCGTTGAACTGAGCCGCGGGCCGCCAGTGCAGGCTATGGG
>JAABUK010003958.1_pt1 | contig 24607 bp, 23 predicted proteins | sample 5559141 | NCBI WGS metagenome assembly JAABUK01 (sample SAMN10711869, study PRJNA513367) | rock metagenome | isolation source: Antarctica rocks | place: Antarctica: Victoria Land, Pudding Butte nord | collected 2016-01-03 | reverse complement strand
GAGTACAATGAAAATATTTATCTTTGCAGGTGAATTATATTTAAAACAAACAATTTAAAATAAACAATTAATTATGCCATTTTTAAAATCGGGAAATCCGACATTAACGGAACACATTTTCGATACGACCCCTTTAGACAGGCAGCAGGGAATTATGACAGCCCGGGGAGCCATGAATAAATTTGGTTTTTTATTTTTAATGGTGATTGCCGGGGCAGGCTTTACCTGGCATTTGTACTACCAGGGAAAAGGTGAAACAATGATGCCTTTGATGATGTTAGGCGTTTTTGGAGGTTTAATCACCGCTATTGTAATTACTTTTAAAAGAAGCTGGGCTCCATTTCTTGCACCGCTTTACGGACTGCTGGAAGGATTATTTTTAGGAGCAATCTCAGCGATAATGAATGAAGCTTTTAAGGCTAAATATCCTGGTCTTGTTGTGCAAGCGGTTGGCCTTACACTTGGTGTGGCAGTTGCTATGTTTTTGCTGTATAACTCAGGTATCATAAAGGTTACACAAAGGTTTCGGTCAGTCCTTTTTACTGCTACAATCGGTATAGGTATCTTTTATCTTGTTACCATGGTTGTACGCATGTTTGGTGTACAAATGGATTTTATGATGATGGGAAATGGCAGCCTTTTGGGAATAGGTATCAGTCTTTTTGTAGTAGTAATTGCTGCTCTTAACCTGATTATGGATTTTGATATGATAGAGCAAGGTGCTGCAATGGGCGCTCCCAAATATATGGAATGGTACTGTGCTTTTGGCCTTATGGTTACTATAGTTTGGTTATATGTAGAAATGCTCAAACTGCTTAGCAGGTTTTCGAGGAGGAATTAGTGAGAAGGATTTTTAAATTATTAGCCGGATTTTTTACAAGTCCGGCTTTTTTTGCTCCGGGCCTTTAGTGTATATTTTTTTAACCGCAGAGAAAGGAGAAGCAGAGGTTGCGCAGAGGGAACTTTTTAGCTTTGAAATTTTATTTTAAAAATTATACACAATTCTTTTAAAGCCGTCTTTTAATAACGGGACATTGAAGTTGATTAAATAGCCAAGTGACCTTTTTACAATTTTAAATAGGTTATTATTTGAGCTTCATAGACAGGATGCATAATATCAACTGCTTTTGCTTCAATTATAATTTCATTTTCTACTAATAAATCTATAATATAAGCTTTTCCCAAGTCAATCCCTTTATATTGCAGTTGTACAGGTACCTGAACTTTTACATTCAATCCCCGTAGCTCAAGTTCTCTTTTTAAGCTCAATTCATAAGCGCTTTCCAATAGTCCCGGCCCTAACTCTCTATGAACTGTTATACATGAATCTAAAATAACCGCTCCTAATCTATTTAATTCCTCTCTTATCATACTTATAAATTTTCTCTGCGCCGCCTCTGCTTCTCATTTCTCTGCGGTAAAAAAAATATGCTTAACCTCTCCCCCATCCCCATTTTAAAAATACAGGAAAAGCTTTTTTCCAGGTATCAATGTTGTGCTCTCCGTCTTCCAGCTCAAGATAGAATATCTGGTCATCACTATAACCAAGGTTTTTTAGTTCAGTAATAAGATCAGCAGTATCTTCTATTGAGTCAATAATTCCGTTGTTATTACGGTCTGCGGTTTCATCCAGCTTTCCGCATTCGAAGAAGAATTGCAACCACGGTTTTAAAGTTCCCTGCTGAACCTGCCGATGCATTATCCTATCTTTTTGCCAATCATAATCTTTATCATCATAACCACGCCTTCTCCACCACAACGAACCGCTGAAAACGCCGACTGTTGAAAATTCATTTCCATGATTCCAAACAATATCAAGTGCGCTTAATCCGCCAAGCGAAAAACCTGCAAAAGACTTTTCTTTAAATGAATTGATATTAAACTCAAGCTGTATAAAAGGAATTAATTCGTTAAGAATAAACTGACTGTAAAGGCCGGCTTTTGAGCCTCTTCCTTTATAATCAGCTCGGCAAATTGTTCCATATTCCTGCATTCTGTTTAGCCCGCTATGTATTCCGACACATAGTAAAGGTTTAATACTTTCTGCAACAATTAATGAATCTAAAAGTGCAGTGAAATTCATAGTTTGCAAATCCTGCCCGTCATTTATCAACAATAGTTCAAGGCTGTTATTGTCAATAGTTTGAGCAGGCAAATAAATATCTATTATTACGTTTCTTTCTAAAAACTGAGAATATATCCTCCGTTGTTGTGTACTAACAGCAGAAAGAGTTACCTCTTCTGCATTGCAATTCTCTTCGTTCATAATTTTGTATGTGAAGTATAACTAATATTAAATCATTTATTGTTTTTTTTGGTCGCGGGTAAATATGTACATAAATTACTCCTTTTTAAAAATTGCTTATTTCGGATAAAATAAACGAAAAGTACTGATAGAAAAGTGTTTTAATTTAACTAATAAGAATGAGATGACGGCAATTTTGTATTTTCATAGAAACATGTCGTTTTCTTATATAAATAAAAAGTAAGCGTTTTTTTAACACCAAATATTCTACTGTTATGAAAAAAATTGGAATTCTTTTCGGGAAAGAAAGAAGTTTTCCCACAGCATTTATAGAAAGGGTAAACAGCAAAGAAATTGATGGTATCATAGCTGAACCGGTTTATATAGATAAAGTAATGCAGGGTGAACCGACGGAATATGCAGTGATTATAGACCGCATCAGTCAGGATGTGCCTTTTTACCGCGCTTATCTGAAAAATGCTGCTTTGTGCGGAACGGCTGTTATCAACAATCCATTTTGGTGGAGCGCTGATGAGAAATTTTTTAATAATTGTCTCGCAACCAAAGTTGGTGTTCCCGTTCCGAAAACTGTTATTTTGCCATCTTTTAAGTTACCCGCTGATACCTCAAACGAGTCTTTCAGCAACCTTGCTTACCCTTTAGACTGGGAAGATATTTTTAATTATATCGGTTTTCCTGCCTACATGAAACCTTTTGCCGGAGGCGGATGGAAGAGCGTATACAAGGTAGAAAATACCGAACATTTTTTAGAAATGCATCATCAGACCGAAGACCTCGTTATGCTGCTGCAGGAAGAAATCGTTTTTGAGGAATATTATCGTTGCTACTGCATCGGCGGCAAATATGTGAGGATAATGCCCTATGAGCCACGAAACCCTTTTCACTTAAGATATGTTGCTAATTTCTCCCCATCGGCCGAAAAGCATAAAGAGATGGAAGAAATTGTGCTGCGGATCAATCAATATTTAGGATATGATTTTAATACCGTAGAGCTGGCGTTGAGAGATGGTGTTCCGTATGCAATTGACTTTTGTAATCCTGCTCCTGATGCCGACATTAACAGCGTAGGCCAGGAAAATTTTGATTGGGTCGTTGAAACTGCAGCAACTTTTGCAATAGAAAAAGCACAGTCTAACCAACCAGGAAAAGACAATCTTACCTGGGGAGAATATGTAAAAAGAAGCAGTGCAGGTGAAGCTTTGATGCCCTAAATCCGTAAAGGGGCTTAATATAATTGTTTTAGTATCAATATTTAATAAATTAAATTCCCCTTTTAGGGGTTAGGGGCTCTTTTATGGCACATACCAATTATAAACATTTTACACTGGGCATAGAAGAAGAATATATGGTAATGGATCCGCAAACGCGTGAATTAAAAAGCCATGAACAAAGAATTGTAATAGAAGGTCAAAAAATAATCAGGGATAAAGTGAAAGCCGAAATGCACCAGGCGGTAGTGGAAGTAGGAACTGATATTTGCCCTGATATTGATACAGCTTTTCGTGATGTAGCAACGCTTAGACATACAGTTTCAAAAATAGCCGGAGACCTGGGATTGCTGGTAGGCGCTTCGGGCACACATCCCTTCAGCCACTGGCAGCGGCAGTTAATAACCGAACATGCCAGGTATAACGATATTGTGAACGAATTGCAGGAAGCAGCGAGAAGTAATCTGATTTTTGGCCTGCATGTACATGTCGGTATGGAAAGCAGGGAAATGGCTATTCATATAGCTAACTCTGCCCGCTATTTTTTACCTCACGTATATGCTCTAAGTACAAACTCGCCCTTTTGGGTGGGAAGAGAAACAGGTTATAAATCGTACCGCACAAAAGTATTTGACAAGTTCCCCCGTACCGGCATTCCTGATTTTTTTGAAAGTATTGAATCATACGATAATTATATAAAACTGCTTATAAAAACAAACTGTATTGACAATGCTAAAAAGATCTGGTGGGATTTAAGAGTTCACCCGTTTTTTAATACTGTTGAGTTTAGAATTTGCGATGTGCCAATGACCATTAACGAGACGATAGCGATTGCAGCTTTATTTCAGGCGATATGTGCAAAATTGTATAAGCTGCGCACTAAAAACCTCAACTTTATCATGTACTCACGCCTGCTGATAAATGAAAATAAATGGCGTGCAGGACGCTATGGAATAGACGGAACAATGATTGATTTTGGCAAAGAAGCCGAAGTAAACACGCGAGTGCTCATTTATGAATTGCTTGACTTTGTTGATGATGTAGTAGACCAGCTTGGCAGCCGGCATGCCATTGCTTTTGTACATAAAATCCTTGAAACCGGTACCGGCGCAGACAAACAACTTGCTGTATTCAAAGAAACTAACAACATGGTTTCAGTGGCAGATTACATAAATGCTAATTTTTTAAGCACATAAACTAATTAGTAGAAACAACTATTCGTAAAAGAAATTGAATTAAAGTAATAAAAAAACGAGTGTTTAGCACAACTTATTTCTGCTAATAATGTTTTGTTAACATCGGATAATTTATTAACTATTTTTTGTATGCCGGTTGCTTCTCTTAAAAACAGTTCTTCGTTACGGTATTTCACTTTTTTTTATTTATATGTTATGCAGGGCATTCCTGCCGGCTTTGCACTTACTGCCATTGCTAATTATCTTGTTGGCAAAGGTGTTTCGTCATCGTCTGTAGGCACATTTGTAAGCATAGTTGGTCTGCCCTGGATACTGCAGTTTGTCTGGGGTCCACTTATTGACCGTTATCAATATTCGGTCATCGGTCATCGTAAGCATTGGATAGTGCTGACGCAGTTTGCGGCCATTATTGCCTCGCTGACTTTATTGCTTGTAAAAAGTCCGGCTTCGCAGCTATCTCTTATGTCGCTGGTATTTTTTACACACAGCATTTTTGCTTCCGTGCAGGATGCAAGTGTAGATGCTATGGCTATCTCAATTGTTCCAAATGAGGAAAAAGGAAGGCTAAATGCGTTTATGCGAGGCGGCTTTTTAATTGGCGTGTCTTTTGGCGCAGCCGTGCTTGCGTTTGTGTTACATAAGTACGGCTTTTATTTTGCCGCACTTATCCAGTCAGTTACGTTGCTTGTTTTTACCATACTTACTTTTTTTACCAAGCTTGATGCGCATGACCCGCTTTTACCTTCTTTTTCTCATAAAAATAAATTACCACCTGATGAAAAGAATCCCCTGGTAAAAAAAGTTTTTAAAGATTTATGGCGTGCAATGACAGAAAAATTCAGTTTACGGACTTTTGGTATTATTTCCCTGGTTTACCTGTGCTCGAGTGTTTTTATAAGATCATACAGCTATCATTTAATCCAGGTTTTAAAATGGCCTTCTCACGAGGTTTCTATCTTGCAGGGCAGCTATGGCAGCGCTATCACTTTAATAATCACTATTGGCGGAGGTGTGCTGGCAGACAGGATTGGTGCAGGCAAAATGCAGGTAAAAGTAATGTGGGGCCTTACGCTGTTTCTTCTCTCTTTTAATGGAATATACATGTTCTGGCACTATAAAATGCTGGCTGGCACAGGTCTGTTACTTTGGAGCCTTGCTGATCCTTTGTTTAGCGTCGCTGCCTTTCCGGTGATTATGAATATGTGTTCTGATCATATTGAAGGTTCTCAGTTCACAGCCTACATGGCCATGATTAATTTTTGTGATGTTCTCGGCTCTTATTTTACCGGATGGGCTTTACACGTAGTTGCTGCGCCCGTGCTTGGGTTTGCCTGCGGTATTATTATACTCTCTGCTATCTTTATTGTGTATAAAATGCAGCGTCAAAAAATGTTATTTGCACGTTTAGAGAATGGGCTTGCAGCAGCAGAATAAGTTTTTAATACTTTGAGGAAGAATACATTATCATGTTATAAAGCCACTGCCATAATATTTCATAAAGTAGCAGGTGTATGATAAAATCAACTTTTTTTGTAATAATTGCGTAATAAATTCTGTTTTAACCTCTCATTACTACCCTCTTTTTGCAAAAAGCAGTAAATTTGCAGCTATGAACTGGAATGAAAAAAATAAAGTAAGTATTGCTATTCTTGATTTGAATGACGGGCATGAAAACCAGGGAATGCGTTGTTTGCGTGATATAACCCGACATTGGGGCGAGACAAATAATTACGAGTTGAAGGTGGAAGAATTTGATGTACGCCAAAAAAATGAAGTTCCCGGAACTGATTTCGATATATATATATCTTCCGGTGGCCCGGGCTCTCCTTTAGATAGTGCAGGCAGTGAATGGGAAAACCGGTATTTTAACTGGCTGCATAAAATAGAAAAATGGAATAATGACGAAAGCAATTTTGCGAAAAAACATGTTTTCTTTATTTGTCACAGTTTCCAGTTGGTATGCAGGCATTACAATATTGCGAAGGTCAGCCAGCGAAAATCAACTTCTTTTGGTGTTTTTCCAATACATTTATTGGAGGAAGGAAGTGAAGATGTTGTTTTTGAGGGATTAAAAAATCCTTTTTACGGCGTCGACAGCCGGGATTACCAGGTAACAGCGCCTAATCACAACAGGCTGCATGAAATGGGCGGAAAAATTCTGGCTATTGAAAAAGAAAGGCCGCATGTGCCTTTTGAAAGAGCAATAATGGCTGTTCGCTTCAACGATTATTTCTTAGGTTCACAATTTCACCCGGAGGCTGACCCATGTGGCATGACCTTGCATTTGCAAAAAGAAGACAAGAAAAAAATAGTGATACAAAATCACGGGGAAGAAAAATGGAAAAGTATGATAAATCACCTCAATGATCCTGATAAAATTTCATTTACATATAGTCATGTTTTGCCAAACTTTCTTAACCAGGCAGTCAATGAATTGGTAGCAGCGTAAAAGTTTTTATATATTAATAAAAATCCCTTCCTATATATTGGCAGGGATTTTTTATTTTACACACTTTCAAAACTAATGACATGGTTCCGATAATCAGAGGAGAATATAACCAGGCTTTTACTGCTGAAAAATACCGCGAATATTTACATCAAATAAATGCTCCGCATCCCGGCCAACTTGATTTCAGAATTGCAGAAACCCCTGTTTTTTGCGACAAAGCCTTTACTGGTAAGATGCTTGCTGCTTGTGAAAGTATCGCAGATGTAATTGTATCACCAGGTTTTAGAGAAGAATCAGAAAAGGCCATTCCCAAAGAATTAAAAGTACCGGGCGCAGAAAATATTCCCAACTTTATTGCCTTTGATTTTGGAATATGTGAAAATGAACAGGGAGACCTTGAACCGAAGCTTATAGAAATGCAGGGATTTCCTACCTTATTTGCCTTTCAGCCGTGGCAGGCAGAATGCTGTCGTAACGTATTCTCAATTCCTGACAATTATGATAATTATTTAAATGGATTTACCAAAGAAAGTTATCTGCAATTGCTGAGAGAAATTCTTCTTGGCAATCACAAGCCTGAAAATGTGATACTGCTTGAAATTTTTCCGGAAAAACAGAAAACCCGGGTAGACTTTTCCTTTACCGGAGATTACACAGGAATAAAACAGGTTTGCATAACTGAATTAATAAAAAAAGGAAGAAAACTTTTTTACATAAATGATGGAAAAGAGACGGAAGTTAAAAGAATATACAACCGTGTCATTTTTGATGACTTGCAACAGCAAACGCCCGAAGTGCAGGAAAAAGGGAAAATTTTACTGGAAGACACAGATGCAGAATGGGTACCGCATCCAAATTGGTTTTTCAGGATAAGTAAATACACGCTTCCATTTATAAAAAACTATTATGTACCCGAAACGATGTTTTTGAATGAAATAAAAGAAATACCTGATGATCTCAAAAATTACGTGCTGAAGCCGTTATTCTCTTTTGCCGGTCAAGGTGTAATAATTGACGTAACAAGGCAAGATATTGACAAAGTCAAAAAGCCTGAAAACTGGATACTGCAACGAAAAGTAAAATATGCCGAAGCCATTAAAACACCTGACGGAACTGCAAAAGCAGAAATCCGCATTTTTTATTTTTGGAAAGATGGTGAAGCCCGGCCTGTCGCAACTACTAACCTGGCACGATTAAGCAAAGGAAAAATGATCGGTGTAAGATATAACCAGGATAAAACGTGGGTTGGCGGTACGCTGGCATTTTTTGAAAAATGAAAAAGGTAATTATTTAATCTTTTAACCTTTTATAACAATTTCTTCAACCACTTTTCCAACTCATCTTTCTCAGGAGCGATGGCAGCAATTTTTCCTTCCTTATCAATTAAAAAAGCAGATGGAATGTACTGCAGGTTCCAGGTACGGGTTAGCTCATTTCCAAATCCTGCACGGGTGTCTATTACCTGCAGCCACTTCATTTTATCCTGTTGTATAGCGTTTGCCCACGCCTCTTTATTCTCGTCTATTGATACGCCGTACACTTCAAATCCCTTGTCTTTGTACTGGTCGTACAGTGACAGCATTTGCCGGTTATTTTTGCGACAAGGGCCGCACCATGAAGCCCAAAAATCGAGAAGAACCACTTTTCCCTGCAGCGATGAAAGCTTAATAACTGCTCCGTTAGCGTCAGGAAGGGAAATATCAGGAACTTTACTTCCTACTCGTGGCTGGGAATAAAGAGCTGTAGTTAGTAATACGAGTGCAATGGCTGCAAATAGTTGTTTCATTATGCTTATAATCTTTCTGCGTCAATTTTGCAGAATTTCGAAAATAATAATTTTAATTGCTTCTGCATTGTTTTAATTGTTAATTTAATGCCTTTTATCATCATTAATAATATTGATACCTGAGACATTTCTTATGGTTTATCAATTACAGCAGAAAATTCTTTATAAAGTCACATCAACACAGTAAAAGCATTTCTAACTTTAAAACAAACATTATATGAAGAATTTTACAAAATGTATTTCCCTCGCCTTGTTATTTATACTGTCAGTATCAATGATAAAACAAAAGAAAACAAAAATTGTATTTTTCGGAGATTCAATTACGCAGGCCGGTGTTAATCCTACCGGGTACATCACACGGATGCAGGAAATGCTTCAAAAAAATGGCAAAGCAGCCGGGTATGAGCTGATCGGTGCAGGAATTGGCGGTAATAAGATTTATGATCTGTACCTGCGCATGGACGAGGATGTACTTGCTAAAAACCCCGACGTTGTAGTTATTTGGGTAGGCGTAAATGATGTATGGCACAAAGCATCATTCGGCACCGGAACAGACCCTGATAAATTTGAAAAATTTTATACCGCGATTATAAAAAAATTACAGGCAAAAAACATACGTGTGGTTCTTTGCACGCCTTCGACCATTGGTGAAAAAACTGATTTTTCAAACCAGCAGGACGGAGATTTAAATCTTTATTCAAACATTATCCGCAAACTTGCAAAAACAAATAATTGTAAATTAGTTGATCTTAGAAAAGCCTTTCTCGGTTATAATCTTACAAATAATCCTGACAATAAAGAGTCAGGCATTCTCACTGTTGACAGGGTTCATCTCAACGACCAGGGAAACAATTTTGTTGCACAAAAAATGATGGACGTTTTAATGTTGAAATAAGATACAACGTACAATAAGCAATTTCGTTAAAGCGCCGTTTTCAACTTTTGTCTTTCAGTGCTGATTGTCAAAATATAATTTGGCGTCATTTAAACAATCATTTTGAAGTCTGCTTAAATCAGTGAACTTTATCTTATAAAGTTAAAGGCCATAAACAATATAATAAACAGAATTCCTGTAAGTGAAGCAGCAAATATATAATCAGCAATTGTCTCAAGCTTTTGCCGTCTGACCGCATTTTTTGCTTTAATGGAAAAGAATGAGAAAAAGCAGGATAAAATGAGAAGAATTGCAATAATTGACGTGAATTCGTCAATATGACTCATTTGCGCTCCATTGGAAATATGCAAAGAAGTGATAACAAAAAGACAAAATCCTAAAAGATTGGCTGACGTATTTAAAATGTGTTGTGAAGTGTTTTCTTTCATATAAATAAAAATGGCAAAAGTCAGGCGTTATAATCTGTTTATTAATGTTGTCATGTTAAAAATAAGTTTGTTTTTTAGTCTTTTATAAAGATTTGCAGGTATCAAAAGCATTACAGCTATCGTGTAAATTCATAATGCGAATATTTGTAATTGCTTTTTCATAAATTTCATTTACTGTCAGTTTTAATTCTTTTTTTAATTTTATATCACCAATTTTGCTTATTATTCCGGCTGTATGAAATGGTTGATTAAACTTCTGTTGGCTTTTTTACCTTTTGCTTCTTTTGCCCAAAATTGGGGTGAAAGTTCGTATGCAAATAATAAAACGGCAGAGTATATCTTAACACCTGACTCTTTATCGCGTATGCTTACATGCGGATATAGAACTGACCGTGATAAAACAGCTTCCATTTTTAGGTGGATAGCCGAAAACATTACTTATAACTCCAGGCCGTATTATAATGCGGAACATTCATCGGTAAAAAATGTATATGACGATGAAGACACAGGAGCTTTGAAGCCTTTAAGTGAGCGGGTGGCAATAGATGTGTTGAAAAAAAGAATAGCTTTTTGCGACGGTTATGCGAGGCTTTTTAAAACCTTATGCGATTATGCAGGTATACGGTCAGAAGTTATAACAGGTTATGCAGACGGAGGTATGGGGCGGAGACATTTAAAATTTGCCTCTAATCACCGGTGGAATGCTGTTTATCTTGACAGCGCCTGGCACTTGCTTGATGTAACGTGGGCAAGCGGTTACCTGACTTACAGTTCTGATGATTTTATTCAGCAGTACAATAATCATTACTTTTTAACTCCTGCCGATGAGTTTATCCGCGATCATTATCCGGAAGAGCTGCAGTGGACTTTGCTTCCTAAACCGCCTGCCATCAGTGAGTATAAATATTCTCCTTTTAAAAACAATGCGTTTATAAAATATAAAATCGAATCATACAAGCCGCAGTCAGGGATCATAGAAGCTTTGCCGGGCGACACCATACAATTTGAAATAGAAACCCGAAGTGAAGAAAAGCGGCTTTTTGTAGTTGATACTTCTTACATTGACTCTGCAGTTATTACTATGGCAACAGCACCTGACTCTGCGAGGCAAAAATGTATTGTAAGAGGAAACAAAGTTTTCTATAATTATATCGTTCCATCTGCTGATGTTGAGTGGCTGCACATCATTTTTAATGAAGAAGTTATTTTAAGATATAAGTTAAACATAAGGAGAAATTACACAGCGTCAAAATAGATTTTTGGCTGCACAAACCTGATTAAGAATAAACCCGTGGCTTTACAGCAAAGCACTTACTATTTGTTCCCACTCCTCACTCAAAGATATTAAAGGCCTTTTTTTTCCCGCTTTCGAATACCAATAATCTGCATTACTGACATCACCTTCTTTCCTATGCAGGTAAGCATGTATCCATGAGGCATTTTTATCAGGAATATCCTGTATCAGTTCATGGGCTTTTTGCCAGTTATTTTTGGCATCGTACCATAAAGACTTTATATAATCAGAGGCTTCCGGCGGTGGCGAGTCTGTTAATAAACTTTGTTTTAAAGAAGTTATATTCATAGTTTTAATTAAAGATAAAAAATTGTCAACAGGCGAAAGAAGTCTTTTAAAATTAAAAGCATCAGCCAACTTTTATAAAAAGCCCTTCTGAACCCTGCTCTCCAAAATCAAAATGCGTGAAAAATTGGTTTTTAATTTTTTCTTCATTTTTATTCTTATTCCACAACCCAAAGCCAGGTGATATGGTTTTTACATAATTGTCATCTTGGACACCTTGGAAAAAAACACCTTTACGAGCAAAAAGTTTTTTTCGCGGTAATAAAAAAGATGGTACTTTGTCTGCAGCATTATGAAAAAACGGAGAAAGGCACTGCTGAGTAGTCTTTGTCCGATATTGTCAATCTAAATTAAAAAAAATATTTACTCTCACACATTATTTTAAATTAAACTTTTTACATGAAGAATAAAGTTGCATTAATCATTCCTTATTATGGAAGCCTGCCTTCTTATTTTCCTTTATTTATTTCTTCTATGAAAAATAAACCATTGGATGTTCTGTTTTTTTCAGATAATTCTGCACCTGAAAATTTACCGTCCAACATTGTTTGGAAGACAGTAGAATTTGAAGAACTTAAAAAGTTATTTGATGAAAAGCTTGATATGAATGTATCATTGGATAAGCCCTATAAGTTCTGCGATTTGAGGCCTGCCTTTGGATTAGTTTTTGAGAATTTTTTAGAAGAATATGATTTTTGGGGAACCAGTGATGTTGACTTGGTACTCGGTAATTTTGAAAAGTTTATAAGTGAGGAAGTATTAAGCAAAACAGATGTCTATAGCAGTTCTAAATCATATTTGACCGGGCCATTTTTTCTTATAAGAAATAATTCTTACTGCAATATGCTTTTTAAAAACAGCAGAGACTGGTTAAAGGTTTGTACCACAAAAAAATACCTTCGTTTTGAGGAATGCGGTGGAAACTATTTTAAAAAATTGAAAAGAGGTGTGAGTATTTTTGATTTAAATACACGAATTCAAAGTTTTACGGAAATATTGTTTATTGAAGCTCAGAAAGGATTACGTCTTTTATTTACGGATACTATTTTAGAGACAAAAGGAACAGTTCCTGCACAGGTAACAGAAAATGAGGTTTTATACCAGGGCAAAGAATATTTACTGTTGCACTATATATTCATTAAGCAAAAATTTTACTTTTTTGCCAATCCTGCAATTAAAAATCTTCCTTGTTATATTAACAGTTTTGGGATATTTAAAAGTAAACCCTCTTTGATCAACTTTTTGTTGTCGGTAAATTTACTTAATGCTATCAAAAATTTACCTTACGGTGTTATAAGAAGAATAAGACATAAATACTTACCGCCTGACAAAAACAATATCAGATACCTGGAGCCTAAAATTTGATTGCTGTACAAAAATTGAAATACTATAGATTGATGAGTTTTTGCTTACGTTGATGTTTGCAGATTGTGTTTTTGCATATTTGCGGTTAGCTAAAGGCTCAGGTTGTAAAAATTAAAACAACTCTCCAATGTTTATAAAAAGGCCATTTGACCTGTTAGCACCAAATCCGTAATCTATCGAAATATTTGTTTTCGACACTTTATTGAGCTTTATCCGTAAACCAGTTCCAAAGCCTGGTTGTATGGTTTGTAAGGGGCTTCCTGGTTCTGCAGAAAAAGATTCTGCATTCGCAAAAAGAACACCGCCAAACAAGCCGTTTTTGGTTATTCTAAAGCGGTATTCCGTTTCGCCATATACCATTTGCACACCTCTGAATCTTCCTTGTATATATCCCCGTCCCGTGCTCGAGTAGCTGTCCCATCCGTTGCTGGGCAGGTCAAGGTACGGCGGTTTGCCTTTTAAGATGAGCCAGTTATAAGACCATAATGCCAATACATTTTCTGATGCTCCCGGAAAAGGTATGTATTTTCTTACGTCTGTAATTACAGACTGCCAGGCCGATGTGCTGCCGAATGCGATATAATTGTGGCGGTATTGAATATTGGTATAAAAACCTTTTGACGGATTGATCGGATTGTCGCGAATATCGTATAAAGCATTCAGCGTAATGCCTGCTGACCTTGTATGAGATGCAGTGCCGTATTTTTTATAATCACTTATTTCTCCGCTTTTGGTTCCCTGTTCAGAAATATTCCAGTGGTAATCGAGAATGTAGCCGGCGCCGGCAAAAAAATTACTGGCAATCTTTGTTTGTATCATTTCATAAAACCTGAAATAACTGTAAGTCATTTGGTTTTCATTTGCTCCGGGGGAGGAAGAGCCAAGACCATAAGTGCTCTGCGGATACTTGTAAAAACGAAAATCACCTGCTAAATTATACTTGTTGCCTTTTGTCCAGATGTTTGATTCTATAGGAAGGGTAAACTGCTTTCGCTGTGTGTATGCGGCGCTGGCAGTGATAGTTGACAGGTTTGCTGCCGGATTAAAATGAAATACAACATTGCCAGACAAGGTGGCTACAAGTTTGGATTGTAGCGTATACCCGACAGCAGGCACGGCAGTAAAAACCGGCTTTGAAGTAATGGTATCTTTATGATTTTCTGCAGCATGATGCCTGTGAAAAATTCCGGAAAAAAGGTTTACAACATCTTTTTGAGGTACCGTTTTATTCGAATCCACAGTATGGTTTATTTTAATCCCGGGGGTGTCTGCCATCCTTATCAAAGTCATTTGCTTTTTTTCCTGTCCAAGTAGAGGCGCAGAAAAGAGTAAAACAATTATTAAGAAGTTTAATATAAAAATATTAATTCGCAAGATTATAAAGTTATATTTCTATTTTCAATAAGCGATCATATTTGTTCCGCTGTTTTTGTAAGTAAAACTGTTGCAGCACTTGCCTGTCTTTACATTCAACAGCCTTGAAAAAAACAATGCAATAACCGCAAAAAGTTCTTTACCTGCACTTGTTTTTCTTACAGTTTAATACCTGCACGAGGCAGCGTTTTCAATTCTATTTTAAGAATAATTATTTTTATTTAAAAATACATAACCCGCTGCTATGAAGCATTTATATTTTTCTTTTATATTTTTCCTGTTTTCTTTCACTTCTTCCGCGCAGCTTATCATTAATATTGAAAATTCACGCATCCACTCAGACACGACCGGGTGGAAAGGAAATATAGGCACTTCTTTTTCTTTCATCAAAAATGTGCAGCAGGTATTAAACATAAACGCAGCCATGCATCTGCAATACAAAACACAGAAAGATTTGTACCTGGTTTTGGCAAATTATAACCTCCTTAAAGCCAACAGCCAGGAGTTTTCAAATAACATGTTTTATCATCTCCGATACAACCGAAAGATCGGGAAAGTGTTAAGGTGGGAAGCTTTTACCCAGTGGCAGCAAAACAGTATTAATAACATTGATCTCAGGGCGCTGTACGGCACCGGGCCAAGGTTTAAGCTGATCGAAAGTAAAAGTCTAAGGTTTTACGCTGCTGCTTTAGCCATGTATGAGCATGAACGGGATAAAAACCCTGATGTGACTTATGATAATATTCGCGGTGACGCTTACGTAAGCTTTACTTACAAGCCAAACCCTGTTTTTGATATAACGGCTACAACATTTTACCAGCCGCTTTTTACCGCGCCCAAAGATTTTCGTATTTTAAACCAGGTAACCTTTAGCATAAAAGCAACCAAACATTTATCTATATCAACCAACTGGGATTATTCCTATGATGCATTTCCTGCATCTGGTGCGCCAAACATAAATTATGTCATCAGCAACGGTATCAACTACACTTTTTGAATTTCTTACTATTGTATATACCTTGAATTATATTAGAAAACAAAGTTCATAATTTTGAAATTACAGTATCTTTTTTACTGCATAGTATTTAATAGGAATCTTGTGTTGAACTGCACTTGTGGAATTAATAACGATAGAAGACGCACCTGAAAGAGATTTTTATTTTGATGTAAGCAGGCAGGAAAAGTGAAGCTCGAACATTACGGGAAAGCATTGACAGCATGTTATTATTTCCAGCTTTAGCCAATAACAAAAAGATAGTTAATTAATAGTTCCTGGCGAGTCGCGCAAGTGAAGTTATTAAAAAAAGGTTCTCAAAATATTTTATACATTTATGCATTTATAAAAGACTTGTCAATGAGTAAATTTTTATTTCTCCTGTCCGGAATATTGTTTTCTGCAAGCATTTTAACTGCACAACCAAAAGTTATTCAACTGTATAAAGGTGCAGCGCCCGGCTCGGAAAACTGGAACTGGAACGAAGCGGAAAACGACAGTAATGCGTGGAAAACAAAAGCGGTGTATAATGTCTCGCATCCAACGCTTACTGTTTTTACGCCCGATTCAATGTCTTCAACAGGCACGGCTGTTGTTATTTGTCCCGGCGGTGCTTTTCACGCTTTATCTATCAACAGCGAAGGGTTCGATGTTGCCAACTGGCTCGCAAAAAAAGGCGTGACATGTTTTGTTTTAAAGTATAGGCTCGCTCACAGTTTAACCACAGACCCGGTTGCTGAAATGACTGCTAAATGGGGTAAACCAGAATTTAATGAAGAGAACAAAGCTGTAATTCCTCTTGGAGTTGCAGATGGAAAAAGCGCTATCGCATATGTGCGGGCACATGCCAGCGAATATGGCATAGATCCTCATCGCATTGGCATTATAGGTTTCTCCGCAGGTGGCACCGTTGCTGCATCTGCTGCATTTAATTATACTGTAGAAAACCGGCCTGATTTTGTCGCCCCGGTTTATCCTTATTTTCCTCCTGAAATGGTGACCAAAATTGCTGCAGATGCGCCACCATTGTTCGTTGTCGCAGCAACAGATGACGGTTTAAACCTTGCACCGCACAGTGTTAATCTTTACCAGCAATGGCTTACCGCAAAACACCCCGCAGAGTTACACATGTATTCAACCGGCGGTCATGGCTTTGGTATGCGTGTGCAGCATTTGCCTTCTGATACCTGGATTGACCGTTTTGGGGACTGGCTCAGAGTAAATAATTATCTTAAACTTTTACACCCTCCCGAGTGGGCAAGTAAATTGGCAGATTGGCAGATTGACGATGTAAAGAAAAAAGAAGACTGGCAAAATATTGTACGATACAGGAAGGCAAATACTGCGCTGGCTGCAACCAAATCTGCAAAACCCCGTGTGGTGTTCATGGGTAACTCTATAACTGATGCCTGGATCAATGCAGATTCATCTTTTTTTGCCGGAAAAAATTACATAGACAGAGGCATCAGCGGACAAACAACACCTCAGATGCTCATACGTTTTCGTCCTGATGTTATTGACCTGAAACCGGCAGTAGTTGTCATTCTTGCCGGTATCAATGACATCGCCGGCAACACCGGTATCATGACCCTTGAAGAAACATTTGGCAACATTGTTTCCATGTCACAGCTTGCAAAGGCGAGTAACCTAAAAGTTGTTATCTCATCTGTTTTGCCTGCTTACGATTTTCCATGGCGTCCCGGCATGCAACCTGCAGAAAAAGTAATAAAGCTAAATGCGATGCTTAAAGACTATGCATCCAAAAACAACATTGTCTATCTCGATTATTTCAATGCAATGAAAGATGAACGAAATGGCTTACCTGCCAAATTATCCAGGGATGGTGTTCATCCAAATCTTACGGGATATAAAATAATGGAACCGCTCGCCGAGAAAGCAATCGCAGAAGCTTTGAAGCGGAAATAAGGGTTTGTTCAATATTGAAACATATCGATGGCATGTGCGTTAAGGGAAATATCTCTAAACCTATTTCCTAGGCATTACTCTGCTTAAGATAACCTTATTGTCGTCATAAATAAACAGATACGATAAGCGCCTATTTTAATTCGGTAATTACTGCTTCGATTAGTTCTGGTGTGCGGTGCTCAACAGGCGAAAAAAATGATTTTAAATGCACTTCTTCCAGGTGTGGAAAAGGTGTTTTAGTAAGATTATGTACTTTAAGCGTACTGCCGGGGTTAGCCTCCTGTAGCTTTTCCACAATGGCATTACCTAACTTAATACTGAAAGATGCTTCTCCGCGCGGGCTTGATATAAGGTGTAGTATTTTCATTTTTTTATTATTTTGATTTCAATGTAAAGGTCTATGCAAATTGGTATATAAAAGATACTGCTATCCTTTAGGATAGCAGTCTAATTAACAGGAGTATAGATGAATGGAATTCTTGCTAATGAATTAAACCTAAACACTGCTGCATACCGCAAACAGTGCACGAATGTGTGCTTAAGGGAAAATGTAAATCACCGTTGATTAAAGCCTTAATAAGTGAGCGTGATGAAGGAAGTACAAAGGCTATGAACCTAAGTACTGTGAGAGTGCTGTGTGAAGTACTCACTGAATTTACTAATCTTATTTTGGAACATCCATTACCGGATTATCTGTTAGTGAAATTGCATACAAATTAGGGTTTGAACATTCGCAATCGTTCAGCAAATTATTCAAGACAAAAACCAACTTTTCGCCTTTGGAATTCAGACAGTCTTTCAATTAATCTCCATTTCGCCGGTAAAGAAACGACTGCATCAATCAAAGATCATGCTGCAGGAATAAATTCTGAAGTATAGACCTTCGTGCAACATAACCATTTTTAAAGAGGGTAATTGTCTTAGTACAAAGAGGCTGTCTCAAAAGGGCGGCCTTTTTTATTTTTACAAAACGGCCTGTAAAAACAAAAAAGGGCCAGGATAGAAATCCAGCCCCGTTTAATCCAATATTCTATGAAAAACCAATTATAAAGAGCGTGTGCTTAAATGAAAGGTTGCAGCTTTCTTTATTCTTTTTTTAATGTTTTTTATCTGATCTGGAGAAACCTTTCATTACTTAAAACTATAAGAGCTGCCTGTTTATATTTTTCAAGAAAAAATTAAAGTATTATTTAAGAAATTTGAAGAATACTAATATGAAATAAAAGTAAAATTGTGACGCATGAACTGCGTAACGCAGAAAAAAGGGGCTGAGATAGAAATCACGCCCCGTTTAATTCATTATTTTATAAAAACCCATTATATAGACTAAATTTTAAATGAAAGGTTGAAAGTGTTTTTTTTTATTTTACAACTATTTTTTGTTCTCCCTCTTTAAAAGAGAATTATAAATAATGTAAGTGTTCGTAAAGGTTGCCTTACTTCTTTTTTCACGTTAAGTATGTTTTAAAAGTTTAAAGAATGCAGCCCTGAAGAAAGAATAATTGCAAAAAAGTATATAAAACAAAAAAGGGGCAGAGATAGAAATCTCACCCCGTTTAATCCAATATTCTATGAAAAACCAATTATATAGAGTGTATACCTGAATGAAAGGTTGCAACTGCCTGTTATTGTTTGTTTTATTGTTTTTTTATATGCCTTTGGCCGTCCTTTGGCTACCTGTATTTTTTTATCGGCCGCTAACCTGAACATCGCAGCAACTTCAGCCACTCAAATCAGTTGCAGAAGGCCTTTTTTTAAGTCAATTAATTTTGCATCACAATAGCTGACCTGTTATTTAAAAAGAGACTGAATATTACATTTTTATTAATAGTTTTTTCTGCAGGTACAGATGTTTATTTACACTATCTTTTCTCAAATTTAGCAAGCGAAAGGAAAACTAATAATAACACTAACAAATGTTTGATTTTCTTAAAAGTCGTCCGCACGATATAAAAGGAATTCGCGGAGCATTGCTGCAGTTTATAAAAGACCAGTTGCAGAAAGCTGAAGGTGGCGAAGGAAATAATATCAAAGCGCTTTACCTGTACATTACCTGCAGGCAGGAAGATAAGCATTTATACGAGTCGGCTGTGTATGCAGATGATGAAAACTTTTTTAAAGAAGAAGTGCAAAAGATAGCTGATGATTATGCAATTGATCTTCCCGAAAACTGGACTTTTCAGGCTTCATTTGCTGATACTGCGCCAACAGAAGCTATTAAGGCGGAGAGCATAGACGCTTCCTTGTTTATTTCAACAAAGAAAAAACCCAAAATACACGCTGCCTCAACAGCATATATAAGAGTGCTGAATGGTGAGGCAGAGAAAGAAATATATAAGATAACCTCAAAAGACGGTAAAATAAATATTGGCCGCGAAAAAAAAGCGCAGACTGCGGAGGGATTTTACCGCGAAAATTTTATCGCATTTCCAGGCACAAGCAGGCATGAAAGCAACAGATCGGTCAGTCGCGAGCATGCACATATAGAATGGGACGCCGAAGCTGGCGCTTTTTATATCTTCGCAGATGAAGGCGGAGTACCGCCGAATAATAAAATGAAAGTAAGAACGGCAGGAGGAAATGCTGTAAAATTGCAGACTGCACAAATCGGTCATCGTTTGCAGGAAGGTGACCAGGTGATTTTAGGGGAATCTGCACTGCTTGAATTTAAACAATCTGAAGCAGGAATTTAATATAAACTGATGGCAAAGGTTTTTACAATAACACAGGGATTAGAAAATATGGGCGCCATGAAAACAGGCGGCCAGGGATCTGTATATAAAGGGCGGCGTATCGGTGAAATTATTACTGCGGTAAAATTACTGCCGACACCTATTTATAATGAAAGCAATGAAGACAAGAATTTCAGGGATTTCAAAAATGAAGTTCAGAAGCTTAAAAAAGTCAACGAAAAACCTAATCCCAATGTCGTAAAGATTTTAAGCTCAGGCCTTTCTGAGACAGGTAATTTTCCTTTTATAGAGATGGAATACATTGAAGGACCTGATCTGGAAGAATTAATAAAGCCACCGCACGACCCGCTGTTTACCATAAAAGAAGTCATAAAAGTCGCTGAGCAGTTATCCAATGCTTTAGCCCATTGCCACAGCCTTGATGTAAAGCATGGAGATGTTAAAAGCAATAATGTCAAGTTTAATATTCAAACAGGCAATTACGTATTATTGGATTTTGGGCTTGCCGTAATGTCGGATGAACAAAGACGAACCAGTCTGCGCCAGGCAGGCGCTGTAGAGTTTATGGCACCGGAGCAAAATGAAGGGCAAATGCTTTTCCAGACAGATGTATATAGCTTTGGAATTATTCTTTTTGAATTATTGGCAGGCCGGGTGCCTTTTCCTTTGCAGGATAAAGGAGAAACGGCCCGCAACAACGTACGGTTGGCACATATAGAAACCCTGCCGCCGGATGTTGTTTCTCTGCGAAAAGAAGCATTGCCTTCATCATGGCAGCAAGACGTAAGAGCAAGGGAAATGACTATACCCGAATGGCTGGTAACAGTCGTTTACAAATGCCTGAAAAAGAAACCCGAAAACCGGTTTGCTAATGGTATTGAGCTGCATGAGTACATATTTCACAACAGTATTCAGGCTATTGATCAAAAACAAACGGGACAGGTAAACATTGTAAAAGAGGATATTCAAAAACTGGTAAAGGAAAAGGAGCAGCTGCTGCAACAGTTATCGCAATACAAGCAGCAAATAACCACGAAAGAAAAGGAAATAGAAGAACTTAAAGCATTTATTAATAATAAAGATCAAAACCATTATCAGGAAAAAAATAATGAAACGGCATTTGTGACGGCAAAAAAAGGCGTTTCAAAAACTGCTTTTACTATGTTGGTTCTTCTTACAATCGGCCTTGCTGCATTTTCCGGCTACAGTATTTTAAAAAATTCTGCAACAGTTGCACAGCACTTACCCGATGCTGACATAAATCCCTCTGACACTACCGTATCAACAAACGACCGGCCGGTAAAGGAGGTCGAACAAAAGAAAGATTTGCCGCTGAAAAAAGAAATACAAAAAAAACATGTTAATAATAGAAATGACTCGGCGAGTAAAAACAATTTACCCGCAATAACAAATGAAACTGCCGGCAATGATATTATAAAAGACAGTCCCCAGGTAAAACAAGTGACTTCTGAATCGCCTGCAAAAGCCAAACCTGCGCCTCAGTATATGGTGATTTCAAAAGCATATTTTTACAATACTCCTGACGAAAGTACCCGCCGCAATGCCTTTGTTGTTCCTGCAAATAATGCCATTATCAACGCTTTAGACGAGCAGAACGATTTTATATATGTTGTATTTACAAACCAGCTTGGACAAAGCTCAAAAGGATGGTTGCGAAAAAAAGACCTTCAGCCATTAAATGAATAACTACTGTGAATCCTTGCACATTCACAGATTTTTCTAATAAATTTCAATAAAAAAGACTGTTTGAAACAAACAGCCTTTTTTATTATGTCAACAGTATCACGATTATAACAAACAAAAATACTACCCTTACATCTTTTAAATTTTCTCTTTATAAATGAATTAAACTACAGCAGACTTAACGGTTTTTATAATACGTGCCGCAACTTTATACGGATCGGCAGCAGAGTTTGGGCGACGATCTTCAAGATAACCTTTCCAGCCTCTCTCAACTGTGGCTAAAGGGATACGGATAGATGCTCCGCGGTCTGAAATACCATAAGAAAAATCGTAAATAGATGCCGTTTCGTGCTTGCCCGTAAGGCGTAACTGATTATCTGCGCCATATACTTCAATGTGTTCTTTTACAACCGGACGAAAAGCTTCGCAAATTTTATCATACACTTCTTTGCTGCCTGCATTTCTTAAAACCCCGTTGGAGAAGTTGGCATGCATACCTGACCCGTTCCAATCCAGGGCGCCCAAAGGCTTGCAATGCCAGTTGATGGCGACACCATATTCTTCACCTATTCTTTCAAGTAAATAACGGCCAATCCAGATCTGGTCGCCAGCTTCTTTAGCGCCTTTTGCAAAGATCTGGAACTCCCACTGTCCTGCAGCAACCTCGGCATTAATGCCTTCTACATTCAGACCGGCATCAATACAGGCATCAAGATGTTCTTCAACAATATTTCTTCCAAACGCATTGTTGGCTCCAACACCGCAGTAGTACGGGCCTTGCGGGCCGGGAAAACCACCTTCAGGAAAACCAAGAGGTTTATTGGTGTCAGTATCCCAAAGAAAGTATTCCTGCTCAAAACCGAACCAAAAATCATTATCATCGTCATCAATGAGCGCCCGTCCGTTGCTTGGATGAGGTGTGCCACCCGCACTCATCACTTCACACATTACCAGGTATGCATTTTTTCGTTGCGGATCTTTTGTAACAAAAACGGGCTTTAATACACAATCAGATGAGCCGCCTGGCGCCTGCTCTGTTGATGAGCCGTCAAAAGACCAGTTGGGCAAATCTTCAAGCTTACCGGTAAAATCTTTCTCAATTTTTGTTTTGCTGCGCAGGCTTTGGGTAGGCTTGTAACCATCGAGCCAGATGTACTCAAGTTTTACTAATGACATAAACTAATAGAAATTAGAAATGAATAATAATTTTTAAAATTGCAGCGAATTTATAGATAAAATTATCAAACTTTTAAAAATTGTTTCTTTTTCTTCTTTAATTTCTACTTAATAAAAATAAAATTAAACATGTAATTATTTTTTATGTAAATCAAATTAGCGAAGTATTCTTAAAAAGCAGGATCTATCGCCCCACTATTACTGATTGTAAATAGCAATTGATTGCTTTGCTGTTCGGTCTTAGCGGCGGTACTTTTGTTACAAGTGGCTTAGTTTGTAAATCTTTTAAAAAATTCACTTTTATTTAGAAAATCTTTGTAATCTTTAATATCAAGTATTTCTTTTATAGCCTTTTTTTTATCTCCAATCTTTTTGAAGTACTGTTCAGTAATCTTATAGCCCATCCAATAACCAAGGTCATTGGGTCTGTCGTCTTTTCCGGAAACGCTATACATCCAATCAGTATAATTTACACTATCCATTCTTGCTGCAAATTCTTTGCAAAGTCTGTTTTCATTTTTATTTCCATAATCATTCGCGGCTTTATTTAGATTAACTCCGGAGATTAATTCTCCTAAAAAATCTGCACTGCCTTCAACTATACTTTGTTGCAGTAATGTGGGGTTTTCAGACCAGTTTTTTTGCTGAAAATGAATCAATTCGTGTGCAACTACGTAAGGAATATTATTAATGTCAGTTTGCATTTCCGCTCCTATAAATATTCCGTCTTCATTGAAAGTCCCGCCGGAATTATAAGCTCCGATAACGAAATATGCAGGAGGAAACTTAGCTTCGGGATACCAATATTTTAATGCGTAGAAAGTGCTGCGGCACTGCTTTTCTTTTTCCTTAATACGAAGCGTATTCGCTCTGACTTTTTCATAATCCCCTTTTCTTTGTTTAGCTATTTTAAATAAATTTTCTGCATTTTAAATTCGGTTAGGAATAAATCCTTTAACGCCTAAGCTACCAATATTAATGTATTCTTTGCCAAAAGGGTTGACTGATGAGTCTTTTTTAAAGTAATCGAAAGCTTTCCAAAAATTAATTATATCTTTTGTAAGAAATATTGTGCTGTCAGGATTAAGGGAAAAATTTGCCTGCGATTTTGATTGATAACTTATTACTAATAACAGCGAAATAACCATTGTTTTAAACATAAAGTGTGTTTTTAGGTTGGGGCTAAAGGGCTGCTATAAAGAGGAACAAATAATGAAGAAGCTTTACGTTTGCTCAAGTTAGACTTGAAAACAATTATAATGTGTAAGTTGCAACAGCATAAAGTCTTGAAAATTTCTTTGAATAACCGAAGAAGTTATTAATCACGATATTCTTTAGGAAGCGCTGAAGAATGTTTATTGCGCTCTTTAAAACCCTTTATTTTTCGGCCAACTTCATTGGCTTCGTCAAATTTTTCCTTAAAAACTGTTGCATCAAGCGGTTTGCCAGGAAAAGGCTTCACCTCCACGTTATTTCCCGCAGCCTTATCCTTTATTACTGCAATATCCTGAGCTTTCATACTATGAAATTACAATATTATTTGACTTCAACCAAAAGTGCCTCGTAAA